>Ga0209699_100119_pt1 | contig 94320 bp, 83 predicted proteins | sample SynthPrep_1_END__FD_187204 | JGI IMG/M metagenome (GOLD analysis project Ga0209699, IMG submission 187204) | Synthetic microbial communities from Ohio, USA - SynthPrep_1_END_DS7_MetaG (SPAdes) (version 2) | ecosystem: Engineered > Bioreactor > Aerobic > Activated sludge | place: USA: Ohio...
GTGGGGGTGGACGGCCCAGACGCCTTCGTCGGGCGGGCGGGCCTCGTCCAGCAGGGAGACGAGGGCGCCCGCTGACAGAGCTTCGGCGACGTAGAAGTCGGGCAGCTGGCACAGGCCCAACCCCTGAAGGGCCGCATCCAGCACCGCCGCGCCGGAGTTGCAGCGCCAGCGGCCGGTGGGGCGAAGCGTCACTTCGCGCCCCGCCTCGGTGAAGCGCCAGTGCTCGGCCGAGCCGATCAGGCCGTCGTGGCTGGCGATCTCGGACAGGTCGCGCGGGGCGCCGCGGCGGGCCAGATAGTCGGGGCTGGCGCACAGGATCAGCCGCCGCGAGGCCAGGCGCCGCGCCATCAGCCGCGAGTCGGTCAGATGACCGAACCGCACCGCCAGATCATAGCCGTCGCCGACCAGATCGCGCAGGCGATTGTCGAGGTCGAGCTCGATGCGAAGCTCGGGGTTCTGGCGTGCGAAGGCGTTGACGGCGGGGGCGATGAATCGCTCGCCATAGGAGACGGAACAGGTCATCCGCAGCAGGCCGCGCGGGGCCTGATCGTCCGGCTGGACGGCGGCCAGGGCCTCGTCGCGTTCGTCGATCAGGCGGCGGCAGCGCGAAAGGAAGTCGCGGCCGGCGTCGGTCAGTTCGACCCGGCGGGTGGTGCGGTGGAGGAGGCGCGTTTGAAGGCGGTCTTCCAGCCGGGCGATCTCGCGGCTGACCGCCGAGGTCGACAGGCCCAGCCGTTTGGCGGCGGCCGAGAAGCTGGCCTGTTCGGCGACAGCGGTGAATTCGTCGATCCCGTCCCAGCGGCTCATGGGGACGTTGGATCAGGATTGTTGCTCAACAGCAATAATGTTTTGCGGTTGTCGCCGTTTCGGCCAAGCGCGGCGCGGCGTAGTAAGGTCGCCAAATCACCCGCCCACCTCATGCCCCTGAAGCAGCGAGCGACCGCGTCGCGAGCGTTAGGGGCGTCCGAAGGACTAAGACCCATGAAAACCCGCGCCGCCGTCGCGTTCGAAGCCAAACGCCCGCTCGAGATCGTCGAGGTCGATCTGGAAGGTCCGCGCGCGGGCGAGGTGCTGATCGAGATCAAGGCGACGGGCGTCTGCCACACCGACGCCTATACGCTGGACGGTCTGGACAGCGAGGGGCTCTTCCCCTCGATCCTGGGCCATGAGGGCGCGGGCGTGGTGGTCGAGGTGGGGCCGGGCGTGACTTCGCTGGCCGTCGGCGACCATGTCATCCCGCTGTACACGCCGGAATGCCGCCAGTGTAAGTCGTGCCTGAGCCGCAAGACCAACCTGTGCACCTCGATCCGGGGCACGCAGGGCAAGGGGCTGATGCCGGACGGCACCTCGCGCTTTTCCTACAAGGGCCAGACCATCCACCACTATATGGGCTGCTCGACCTTCTCGAACTACACGGTCCTGCCCGAGATCGCGGTGGCCAAGATCCGCAAGGACGCGCCCTTCGACAAGGCCTGCTACGTCGGCTGCGGCGTGACGACGGGCGTAGGCGCGGTGGTCAACACGGCCAAGGTCGAGCCGGGCGCCAACGCCGTGGTCTTCGGTCTGGGCGGCATCGGCCTGAACGTCATTCAGGGGCTGAAGATGGTCGGGGCCGACATGATCGTCGGCGTCGACATCAACGGCGACAAGGAGGAGTGGGGCCGTCGCTTCGGCATGACCCACTTCGTCAACCCGAAGAACGTCTCGGACGTGGTGGCCCATCTGGTCGAGATGACCGGGGGCGGCGCCGACTACACCTTCGACTGCACCGGCAACACCGTGGTCATGCGTCAGGCGCTGGAAGCCTGTCACCGCGGCTGGGGCGAGAGCGTCATCATCGGCGTGGCCGAGGCGGGCAAGGAGATCGCCACCCGTCCGTTCCAGCTGGTCACCGGCCGCGTCTGGAAGGGCTCGGCCTTCGGCGGCGCGCGGGGCCGCACCGACACGCCCAAGATCGTCGACTGGTACATGGACGGCAAGATCGAGATCGATCCGATGATCACCCACACCCTGCCGCTGGAGCGGATTAACGAGGCCTTCGATTTGATGCATGAAGGCAAGAGCATTCGTTCGGTCATCGTCTTCTAACGAGAGGGATACAGCCATGGGCGACTGGAAACTGCCGTGGACGGGGGCCTGCCTCTGCGGGCGGGTGAAAGTTCAGGTCGCCCAAGCGCCGGTCTTTGCGGCGGCCTGTCATTGCCGCGCCTGTCAGAAGCTGACGGGCGGCGCCTATTCCCTGAGCCTGATGCTGCCCAGCGAGGGGCTGACGGTCGAGGGCGAGACGGAGATCGGCGGCCTGCACAATCCCGTGCCGGAGCATCACTTCTGTCCGTCGTGCAAGACCTGGCTGTTCACGCGCGGCATCGCCGGGGGGCAGTTCGTCAACCTGAGGCCCAGCCTGCTGGACGACGGGGCGTGGGTCGTTCCCTATGCCGACACCTGGACGACGGAGCGTCTGCCCGGCGCTCAGTCGGGAGCCAAGGTCGGCTATCCGGAATTCCCGCCGCCCGAGGATTACGCCGAGTTGATGGGCGCCTATGCTCGCGAGGGCGCGCGGCCCGACTGAGCAGGTGCAGCAAAGTTCGTTGCCAAACGAAACCTTGTCGGCTTAGCTTGCCGCGCCCGGCGCTGTGATCGGGCGGATCTGGGAGGATCACCATGTTTACGCACGTCACTGTCGGGGCCAACGACCTCGAAGCCTCGCACAAATTCTATGACGCCGTTCTGGGCGCCCTGGGCCATCAGGCGGGCGCGCCCAGCGACGCGCCGATGCCGGGGGTCTGGTACATGACGCCGCGCGGGATGCTGGGCGTGGTCCGTCCGCGCGACGGCCAGGCGGCTTGCCACGCCAACGGCGGCACCATCGGCTTCGCGGCGTCTACGCCGGAGGCGGTCGTGGCCTTTGCCGAGGCCGGGGTCGCGGCGGGCGGCGTGGCGATCGAAGATCCGGCTGGGCCGCGCAATACGCCTTTCGGCGTGGTGCACCTGGCCTATCTGCGCGATCCGTCGGGCAATAAGATCTGCGCCGTTCACCGGCCGAGCTGAGGGTTGAGGCGATGAAGGCGAAGGCGGCGGTTGCGTCGATCATGGCGGTTGTGGCCGTCGGGGCGCTCGCCGCCTGCAGTCAGGGCGAGGCGCCCGCGCCCGCGGAGGCGTCGGCGCAGGCCTGGGTCCGCAAGAAGGTGGTGCTGTATCTGCCGGATCGGGTGATGAAGGAGCGGGTCGCGGTCGCCGACTTGTCCCCCTATCTGGCCGCTGTCGACGAGGCGGTCGCCGACGCCGCCGAGGCTCAGCCGATACAGCCGGGCGCTTCGGGCATGATGCTGCTGATGGTCAAGCCGGGCGAGCGGTCCAGAGCCTGGGTCGTCACCGGCGAGCCGGCGATGAAGCCGGACGTCGTCGCGGCTCTGACCGCCGCCGCCGGGGCGGTTCCGGCGCCGTCGGTGCGGCAGGGACCGATCCTGGTCGGCCTGCAGTTCGACGCCTGGGGCGGCGGCGCGCAGCCCGAGGGGGCGGTCGCTCCGATCCCGCGCGACTGGTACGCGCACTTCTCTGAAGACGGGGGCGTCCTCGATGACGACCTCATGGCCAAGGTCTGGCCGGACTGATCTGGAGTTTGAGTCTGATGGAAACGGTCAAGAGCCACGTCGTTCACGGCGGGACGCTGCGCTATCTGAAGCACGACAGCGCGACGACGGGCACGCCCATGACGCTGTCGGTTTTCGTTCCCGCCGGGGAGGGGCCGTTTCCTGTCCTGATTTGGCTGTCGGGCCTGACCTGCACCGAGGACAACTTCACCACCAAGGCCGGGGCCTATAAGGCCGCCGCCGAACACGGCGTCATCATCGTCGCGCCGGACACCTCGCCGCGCGGGGAAGGCGTGGCCGATGACGCCGCCTATGATCTGGGGCAGGGCGCGGGCTTCTATGTCGATGCGACGGAAACGCCGTGGGCGCCGCATTTCCGCATGGAAAGCTATGTCACGGGCGAACTGATCGACCTGATCGACGCCCAGTTCCCGACGACGAAGACGCGCTCGATCTTCGGCCATTCGATGGGCGGGCATGGGGCGCTGACGCTGGCCCTGCGCCATCCCGAACGGTTCCGGTCGGTGTCAGCCTTTGCGCCGATTTCCTCGCCGACGCGCTGCCCCTGGGGCGAGAAGGCCTTCGCCGCCTATCTGGGCGAGGACCGGGCGGAATGGGCCAAGCATGATGCGGCCCTGTTGATCGAAGGCGGGGCGGCCAAGGGCGTGTTCGACGACATTCTGGTGGATCAGGGCGACGCCGATTCCTTCCTGGCCGATCAGCTGAAGCCGGAACTGCTGAAGGCGGCGGCGCAAAAGGCCGGACAGGGGCTGACCCTGAGGATGCAGCCGGGCTATGACCATTCCTACTTCTTCATGGCCAGCTTCGTGGACGACCATGTGGCCTTCCACGCCAAGCGGCTGAAAGCCTGAGTGTGATGACTAACGCCGCCCCCGACTTTGATCAGATGTTCGCAGACCTGTGCAATCAGGTCGGCTTCTGCCTGCATGAAAAGGGGCAGAAGAAGGTGATCGAGGCTCTGCCCAAGGGCTTGGACGCCGCCATGCGCGCCGTCTTCGCCGCCGAGGGCGTGGACGAGCCGAACGCGCCCGGCGACCTGAAGCGCGCGGTGCGCGACTGCATCAAGGCCCATGTGAGCGCGCCCAGATCGAGCGCATGACGCAGACTTAATCCGCAAGGCGACGATCAAGCCTTGCGGGCGGCCATCGCTTCGCTAGCATCCCGGCCCATCGCTTTTGGGAGGAAGCTCATGATGGATCGCCGCCGCCTGCTGATGTCGGTCGCCGCGGGGGGAGCGCTGGCCGCGGTCGGCCCGGTTCGCGCCCTCGCCCACGCCGCTGTGGCGCAGACCGCCTCGGCCGACTTCAACGCCCTGATGGACCGGATCGCGCAGGAGATGCTCCTGACGGATCCGGAATCCCTGACCATGCTGGGCATGGACCGGGGCGAACACGCCGACGCCCGCTTCAAGCTGAGCGACCGCAGCCAGGCCAAGGTCGAGGCCGACAAGGTCAAGTTCGTCGCCGCCATGAAGGACATGGCGGCCATCGACCGCAACGCCCTGCCGGCCAAGGAGCAGATCTATCACGACTCCCTGACCTTCTTCGGCGAGACGGTGATGGAAGGCTACGCCTTCCCCTACGGCGGCGGGATGTACCCCTCGCCCTATACGGTCAGCCAGCTGGGCGGCTCGTACCAGCAGATCCCCGACTTCCTCGACAGCCAGCACCGCATCGAGGCGGCGGATGACGCCGAGGCCTATCTGTCGCGCCTGTCGGACTTCGCCCGCAGCCTGGACGACGAACGCGAGCGGATGCGGATCGACTACGCCGCCGGGGCCGTGCCGCCGGACTTCGTCATCGACCGCACCCTGACGCAGATGGGCGCCATCACCGGCACGGCCGTGGCCGACTCGGTCATGAGCCAGTCGATCGCGCGTCGCACGGCCGAGAAGAACATCCCCGGCGACTGGGCCGCACGGGCGCAGACGATCCTGACGCGAGAGGTCTATCCGGCCATCCAGCGCCAGGCCGACGCCCTGAAGGCGGTGCGCGCGGGCGCGACGCACGGCGGCGGCGTGTGGCGTCTGCCGGACGGCGAGGCCTACTATCGCTATGGGCTGAAGAACTACACCACCTCCTCGATGACGCCGGACGAGGTGCATCAGATGGGGCTGGATCAGGTGGCCGAAATCTCGGCCCGCGCCGACGGCCTGCTGAAGGCGCAAGGGTTGACGCAAGGCACGGTCGGCCAGCGCATCGCCGCCCTCGGCAAGGATCCGCGCTTCGTCTATCCGAACACGGACGAGGCCAAGGAAGAGCTGCTGAAGGAGCTGAACGTCCAGATGGCGGCCATGCAGGCCCGCATGCCGGACTATTTCGGCCGCCTGCCCAAGTCGCCCTGCGACATCCGTCGCGTGCCCAAGGCCATCGAGGCCGGGGCGCCGGGCGGCTACTACATGGCGCCGGCCCTGGATGGCTCGCGTCCGGGCGCCTACTACATCAACCTGCGCGACACGGCGGAGTGGCCCAAGTGGACACTGCCGACCCTGACCTATCACGAGGCCGTGCCGGGCCATCACTTCCAGATCGCCCTGCAGATGGAGCAGCCGGACACCCCGCTGCTGATGAAGGTCATGGGCTTCTCGGCCTATTCCGAGGGCTGGGGCCTGTATTCGGAGCAGTTGGCGGACGAGATCGGCGCCTATGAGAACGATCCCTTCGGCCAGATCGGCTATCTGCAGTCCTTGATGTTCCGCGCCGCGCGTCTGGTCGTGGACTCGGGTCTGCACCACAAGCGCTGGAGCCGCGAACAGGGCATCCGCTACATGGTCGATACGCTGGGCGATCAGGAATCCAGCATCGCCACCGAGGTCGAGCGCTACTGCGTCTGGCCGGGCCAGGCGTCCAGCTACAAGGTCGGCCACACCACCTGGGTGCGCCTGCGTGAAGACGCCAAGAAGCGCCTGGGATCGCGTTTCGACATCAAGGGCTTCCATGACACGGGCCTGAACCTGGGCGGGGTGCCGCTGACGGTTCTGGAGCGGACCATGAACGCCTGGACCCCGGCCTGACGGCTGGACCTCTTACGGACGCGCCGGTCCGTCATTTCAGTAAGCTTTGGGAGCGGCGTCCGGCGCGGCGCGGCTCCGTTGGGGGAATATCCGAATGATCGACCGCCGCCGCCTTCTTCTGACCGCCGCCGCGACCGCCGTCGCCGCGCCGACGCTGGCGCAAGCCGCCGCCGCTGTCACCGACGCCGATGCGCGCCTCAACGCCCTGCTGGACGGCTGGTTCGAGGCCGACATCGACGAGTCGCCCGAGCGCGCCACCAACCTGGGCCTCGACAAGGGCGCCCGCGCGGGCCTGTCGTCTCGCTTGAGCGAAGCCGGGCCTGACGCCATCCGCAAGGACCGCGACAAGGCGATCAGCCGCTGGGCCGAGCTGCGCGCCTTCGACCAGACGGGTCTCAGCGAGGCCGGGACGCTGAACTACGCCATCGCCTCTTTCGGCCGTCAGACCTCGGCCGAGACGGCGCGCTTCGCCTACGGCGCCGGGCCGGGCCGTCCGTCCCCCTATGTCGTGACCCAGCTGTCGGGCGCCTATTTCTCCATGCCGGACTTCATGGACAACCAGCACCGCATCGAGGATGCGGCGGGCGCCGACGCCTTCCTGTCGCGCCTGGACGCCTTCGCCGGCGTGCTGGACGGCGAGACGGCCAAGATCCGTGAGGACGCTGGTCAGGGCGTCATTCCGCCGGACTTCATCATCGACCGGATGCTGCCGCAGATCCGCACCCTGCGCGATACGTCGGCCGCCGACATGGCCATGGTCAAGTCGCTGGCCCGCAAGGCCGGGGCGCTGAACCTGTCGGGTTATGACGCGCGCGCCGTCGCCCTGGTCGATCAGAAGATCAAGCCAGCCCTGGCCCGCCAGATCGAGGCGCTGGAGAAGATCCGCCCCGACGCCGTGCACGACGCGGGCGTGTGGCGCCTGCCGGACGGCGAGGCCTTCTACGCCGCCGGGCTGAAGTCGAACACGACGACCACGCTCTCGGCCAAAGAAATCCACGCCATGGGCCGCGAGCAGGTGGCCGAGATCAGCGCTGAGATCGACGCCATCCTGAAGTCGCAGGGCTATACCCAAGGCACGGTCGGCGAACGCGTGCAGGCGCTGAACAAGGACCCGGCCCAGCTGTTCCCCAACACCGATGCGGGCAAGGAAGAGCTGCTGAAGTGGCTGAACGAACAGGTCGCCGCGCTGGAGCCGAAACTGCCCGCCGTCTTCGGCCGCCTGCCCAAGACCCATGTCGAGGTGCGCCGCGTGCCGGTGTCGATCCAGTCGGGCGCGCCGGGCGGATACTATCAGGGGCCGCCGCTGGATGGCTCGCGTCCGGGCGCCTACTACATCAACCTGCGCGACAGCGGGAATTGGCCGAAGTTCGCCCTGCCGACCCTGACCTATCACGAGGCCTCGCCGGGCCATCACCTGCAGGTGGCGCTGCAACGCGAGTCGGGCGAACTGCCGCAATGGCGCCGCGCGGGCGGCTTCTCGGCCTTTAACGAGGGCTGGGCGCTGTACGCCGAGGCCGTGGCGGCCAACGACCTGGACGCCTACGCCACCGATCCGCTGGGCCGCGTGGGCTTCCTGATGTCCTACCTGTTCCGGGCGGTGCGCCTGGTGGTCGACACCGGCATTCACTCCGAACGCTGGAGCCGCGAGCAGGCGGTCGACTATATGGCGGCCTCGGGCGCCAAGCCGCTGGACGCCTCGAACAGCGAGATCAACCGCTATTCGGTCTGGCCGGGCCAGGCCTGCGCCTACAAGGTCGGCCACACGGTGATCGCGCGTCTGCGCGAAGAGGCGCAAGCCAAGCCGGGCTTTGACCTGCGCGCCTTCCACGACAAGGTGCTGGGCAGCGGCTCCCTGCCGCTGGCGGTGCTGGAAGGGCGTATGCGCGGCTGAGGCGTGACTGAAGCCTGAAACGAATGACGGCCCGGACGTTCGCGCGTCCGGGCCGTTTTCGTGTTTGGCGCTGAGCTGTCGTCAGGTCGCCGCGCGCCAGGTGGTCGGCCACAGATCTTGAGGTATGGCGGTGCAGCTGGGCATGTTTTTCTCGTCCAGCAGGGCGAAGCGTTCGCCGGTCCAGGCCCAGGTGCCCATCCGGCCGCAGTCGCCGATGCCGCGCCCGCGCCCGAAGGCGAACAGGGTGCGGCTCTTGGGGTCATAGCGGCTGTTGACCAGTTCGTCGTGGCTGCCCGTGGCCGTGGGGAAGTCGACCGGCTGGGGCGCGGTCCCGTCCGCCGGGGTGATGAAATAGACCTGGGTGAAGTTGTAGGCGCCCTCGCCGCACGGCACGCTCCACAGCAGCTTGTCGGAGGCCAGACGGGCGACCTCGACGTCCGGCTCGAACCGTTCGCCCTTGCGGCTCGTGGCCAGGCATTCCTTGACCTTGGGGTGGGCCAGCAGCGCCGGCGACAGGTCGTCCTGCACCAGGCCGTTCTGGGACACGGCGGCGGCCACGGTCACGCGCGGCGCGGCCGGGGCGGCGGGGACGCTGGAGGCCGGGTGGTCGCCGCGACGGATCAGGGCGGTGGTCGTGCCTAGCCGCCCCTGACGCTCGTCGATCCACAGGAAGGCGGCGGCGGCCCCGCCCAGGCTGACCTTGATCTGCTTGTCGCCGCGTCGCAGCGCCATGAAGGAGCCGTTGCCCAGGCCGTTCATCAGTTGGGCCGAGGGGGTGTTGAAGGCGATGACGTCGCCTTCCTCGTCCATCTTGGTGTTCTGGCCCGCATGGCGGCGGCCGTCGATCTCGGCGTAGACGGAGCCTTCGCCGTCCTCCAGGCCCCAGCCGCCCATGTGGACGACGGGCCGCGCCTCAGGGCCGGGGGCGAGCGAGACGAGGACGAAGCCCATCTCATTCTCGCCCGGTCCGAAGGCGACGCAGTGGTTGGTGTTGTCGCAGGTGGCGGTCCAGTCGCGGAACTCGCGCGTCACGCTGGGCGGGTTGGCGGCCGCGGTCTGAACGGCGGGTGCGGCGGCGGCTTCTGCGGGAGGCGGCGCGGCAGGCGTTTCGGGCGTGGCGGCGGCCTCACGTCCCTTGCAGGCGGGCAGGGCCAGGGGAAGCAGAGCGACGGAGGCGGCGAACCGCAGGCGGCGAAGCGTCATCAGGCGTTCCATGCGTTTTGATCGACCGGCGACGCCAAGCGTAGCCGTGAAGAAGCCTAGCGGCCAAGCCGTCGTTTCGTTCCGGCCCGCCGTTCAGGCCGTGCGGCTTTCGTCCCCTTTGCGCCCGCGCGCCGGGGTCGCTATATCCCCTGCACTGAATTCCTTCCCCTGAGAGACAGAGGCGTAAGCATGGCCAAGATCAAGGTCGCCAATCCCATCGTGGACATCGACGGCGACGAAATGACCCGGATCATCTGGCAGATGATCAAGGACAAGCTGGTCTTCCCGTACCTGGACCTCGAACTCGACTATTACGACCTCGGCATGGAAAGCCGTGACGCCACCGACGATCAGATCACGATCGACGCGGCCCACGCCATCCAGAAGCACGGCGTCGGCGTGAAGTGCGCCACCATCACCCCGGACGAGGCGCGCGTCGCCGAATTCGGCCTGAAGAAGATGTGGAAGTCGCCGAACGGCACCATCCGCAACATTCTGGGCGGCGTGGTCTTCCGCGAACCGATCATCTGCAAGAACGTCCCGCGCCTGGTGCCGGGCTGGACCCAGCCGATCGTCGTCGGCCGTCACGCCTTCGGCGACCAGTACAAGGCCACCGACTTCCTGATGCCGGGACCGGGCACCTTGACCATCAAGTTCGTCGGCGACGACGGTCAGGTCATCGAGCACGAGGTCTACAAGTCGCCGGGCGCCGGCGTCGCCATGGGCATGTACAACCTGGACGCCTCGATCCGCGAGTTCGCCCACGCCTCGTTCGCCTATGGCCTGCAGCGCAACTACCCGGTCTATCTGTCGACCAAGAACACCATCCTGAAAGCCTACGACGGCCGCTTCAAGGACATCTTCCAGGAAGTCTTCGACGCCGACTACGCCGAGGAATTCAAGAAGCGCGGCCTGACCTATGAGCACCGCCTGATCGACGACATGGTCGCGGCCGCGATCAAGTGGTCGGGCGGCTTCGTCTGGGCTTGCAAGAACTACGACGGCGACGTGCAGTCGGACATCGTGGCGCAGGGCTTCGGCTCGCTGGGCCTGATGACCTCGGTGCTGATGACGCCGGACGGCAAGGTCATGGAGACCGAGGCCGCCCACGGCACGGTCACCCGTCACTATCGCCAGCATCAGAAGGGCGAGGCCACCTCGACCAACTCGATCGCCTCGATCTTCGCCTGGACCCGCGGCTTCAAGCACCGCGCCAAGCTGGACGGCAACGCCGAGCTGGCCGAGTTCGCCGATACGCTGGAGCGCGTGGTCGTCGAGACCGTCGAGTCGGGCTTCATGACCAAGGATCTGGCCCTGCTGGTCGGCGATCAGCAGTCCTGGCTGACGACCGAAGGCTTCCTGGACAAGGTGTCCGAGAACCTGAAGAAGGCCTTGCCGGGCATCGGCTGAGGCTTTTCTAGACGGCCGCGGTCAGAAGGCTCCGCCTTCTGACCGCGGCCCGGAGGCGCCAAGACATCAAGGCCCGCCGGAGCGATCCGGCGGGCTTTTTTGTTGGGCGCGTATCGCGTTCGATCCCCTCAAACACGCCGTCATCCTCGAGGATGACGGCGCGGGGACAGGGGGAGGGCGGAGCCGCGTGAAAACACGCATTGAACCCGCCGACGAACCATGTCCCTAATACTCTTGGGGATTTTGACGCCGTTTCGTCGTCGTCTGGTCGCGTTCGTAAGGCAGGGGAGGGCCGATGAATCGCAAATTGATCATTCGTCTGGGGGTGGCTGCGGCCGCAGTCCTTGTGGTCGCCTACGCCGCATCGCCCTTGCTGGCGGCGCGGTCGTTGATCCAGGCGGCGAAGGCGGGGGATGAAAAAGGGCTGGAGCGCCAGGTGGACTTTCCCGCCTTCCGCGCCAGTCTGAAGGACGAACTGAACGCCCGCATGATGGCCGAGATGCGCAATGACCCGCGCATGGCCGACAGCGGCCTGTCGGGCCTGGGCATGCTGCTGGCGCCCGCCATCGTCGGCGGGGCGGTGGACGCCTTCGTCACCCCGCAGGCGATTTCCATGATGGTGCAGGAGGGACGGACGCCTAAACCCGCGCTTTCGGTCGAAACGGAGCCGAAGGCGAAGAGCGGCCATGACCGCGTGCGGCAGTCGTGGGGCTATCGCGACCTGGACACCTTCGCCGTCACCCTGACCCGCGACGACCAGCCGGACGAGGCGGTGTCGCTGCTGATGAAGCGCCGCAACCTGTTCGGCTGGAAGCTGGCGGCGATTGATCTGGGGGCGCCGGAGTAAGCTTCTCCTCCCCATGTAATGGGGAGGTGGATCGGCGGCGCAGCCGACGAGACGGAGGGGCTGCTTGGTTCCGTTATCCTGGCCCCTCCACCGCTTCGCGGTCCCCCTCCCCATTGCATGGGGAGGAAAGAAAAAGGGCGGCGCATCGAATGCGCCGCCCTTTGTCGTTTCAGTCTGTGCGGGCGATCAGCCCTTCAGCGCGGCGCGGATGGCGTTCAGGCCGTCCTCGGCCTTCGATCCGTCCGGGGCGCCGCCCTGGGCGAAGTCGGGCTTGCCGCCCGCGCCCTTGCCGCCCATGGCGATGACGGCGTCGCGGGCCAGGTCGGCCGCATTGACCTTGCCGGCCATGTCCGGCGTGGCGGCGACGGTGATGGCCGCCTTGCCGTCGGTGACGCCGACCAGGGCGACGACGCCCGAGCCGATCTGCTTCTTGAAGTCCTCGGCCACGCCGCGCAGGCCCTTACCGTCGACGCCGTCCAGAACGCGGGCGATCAGCTTGATCCCGCCGATCTCTTCGGGGGCCGCATTGGCGCCCGCGCCGCCGCCCAGGGCCAGCTGCTTCTTCAGGTCGGCGACCTGCTTCTCCAGCGTCTTGACCGAAGCCTGCAGGCCCTCGACGCGGGCCGGAACCTCGGCGGGCTGGATCTTGAAGCCCTGCGCCAGATGGCGGGCGACATTGGCCTGATCCAGCAGGAAGCGGCGGGCCGCCTCGCCGGTCAGGGCCTCGACGCGGCGCACGCCGGCGGCCACGCCGCCTTCGGACACGATCTTGAACAGGGCGATGTCGCCGGTGCGGAAGACGTGGGTGCCGCCGCACAGTTCAACCGAATAGGCGCCTGGACCCGACAGGGCGCGGCCGATGGTCAGGACGCGGACCTCGTCGCCGTACTTCTCGCCGAACAGGGCCACGGCGCCCGCCGCGATGGCGGCGTCGGGCGTCATCAGCTCGGTCGTGACCGGGACGTTCTGGCGGATGACGGCGTTCACCTCGTCCTCGACGCGGGCGATCTCCTCGTCCGTCATCGGAGCGTTGTGGCTGAAGTCGAAGCGCATGCGCTCGGCGTCGACCATCTGGCCCTTCTGGGCGACGTGAGCGCCCAGCACGTTCTTGACGGCGGCGTGGAACAGGTGGGCCGCCGAGTGGTTGGCGCGGGTGGTCGGACGCGAGCCTTCCTCGACCGTGGCGGTCACGACGGCGCCGGTCGCCAGCGAGCCCTTGGTCACTTCCAGCGTGTGCACGTGCAGGTCGCCGCCGTGCTTCTTGGTGTCCAGGACGCGGCCTTCGCCGCCGCTCCAGACGAAGGCGCCCTTGTCGCCCGCCTGACCGCCGCCTTCGCCGTAGAAGGGGGTCTTGTCCAGCAGGATCTCGACGGTTTCGCCGGTCGCGGCGGACGCAGCTTCGGCGCCGTCCTTGACGATGGCCAGAACCTTGCCTTCGCCGGTTTCGGATTCATAGCCGGTGAATTCCGTGCCGCCGTGCTGGTCGCGCAGGGCCAGCCAGGCGCCGGCCGAGGCCGTCTGGCCCGAGCCCTTCCAGTGCTCGCGCGAGCGGTCGCGCTGCTCGGTCATGGCGGCCTCGAATCCGTCGATGTTGACGCTGAAGCCGCGACGGCGGGCCTCGTCCTGCGTCAGGTCCAGCGGGAAGCCGTAGGTGTCGTACAGGGTGAAGGCCGTCTGGCCGTCCAGCATGTCGCCGGCCTTGAAGCCGGTCGTGGCCTGATCGAACAGGTTCATGCCGCGGCCGAGCGTGGTGCGGAAGCGGATCTCTTCCTGCTTCAGCGTGTCCTCGATGAAGGCCTGGGCGCGGCCCAGTTCCGGATAGGCCTCGCCCATCTCCTGAACCAGGGTCGGCACCAGACGGTGCATCAGCGGATCGGCGGCGCCCAGCAGGTGGGCGTGGCGCATGGCGCGGCGCATGATGCGGCGCAGGACATAGCCCCGGCCCTCGTTCGAGGGGGTCACGCCGTCGGCGATCAGGAAGGCGGTCGAACGCAGGTGGTCGGCGATGACCCGGTGCGACGGGGCGCGCTCGCCCTCGGCCTTGGTCGAGGTCAGCTCTTCCGAGGCGTTGATCAGGCTCTTGAACAGGTCGACGTCATAGTTGGAGTGGACGCCCTGCAGGACGGCGGCGATGCGCTCCAGGCCCATGCCGGTGTCGACCGACTTCTTGGGCAGTTCGCGAACGATCTCGTCGTTCTCCTTCTCGAACTGCATGAAGACGTTGTTCCAGATCTCGACGAAGCGGTCGCCGTCCTCGTCCGGCGAACCGGGAGGGCCGCCGAAGATGTGGTCGCCGTGGTCGTAGAAGATCTCGGTGCAGGGGCCGCAGGGGCCGCTGTCGCCCATGGCCCAGAAGTTGTCGTTGGTGGGGATGCGGATGATCTTCTCGTCCGCGAAGCCCGTCACCTTCTTCCAGATGTCGAAGGCCTGATCGTCAGTGTGGTAGACGGTGACCAGCAGGCGTGCGGGGTCCAGGCCGAACTCCTTGGTCAGCAGGCCCCAGGCGCTCTCGATGGCGTGGTCCTTGAAGTAGTCGCCGAACGAGAAATTGCCCAGCATTTCAAAGAAGGTGTGGTGGCGCGCGGTGTAGCCGACGTTGTCCAGGTCGTTGTGCTTGCCGCCGGCGCGCACGCATTTCTGAGAGCTGGTGGCGCGGTTGTAGGGCGCGGTCGCCGCGCCGGTGAAATAGTCCTTGAACGGCACCATGCCCGCGTTGACGAACAGCAGGGTCGGGTCGTTCTGCGGCACGAGCGGAGCCGACTGCACCTTCTCGTGGCCGTCGGCGGCGAAGTAGTCGAGGAAGGTGGAACGGATCTGCTTCAGGCTGGTCATGGGCGTATCGCTCTGGAACTCGGGCGCGCGGGAGGAAATATCGGAACCGGCGTCATATAGGGATTTTGCGCCGAACGCATCACCCGGCGGAGGTCAGTCTCAGCGCGGCGTCAACGGGCCGTGCAGAGCGCTACGTGAGCGGATGTGGACGTTGAGCGGAGCACCTGCCTTTACCATGACGGACTTCAACACGATGTCGTTCTGAACGAGAGGCGCGCGTTCGGCTGTCGGATGCAGCTGTGCAAGCAACAGGTAGGGCCCTGCAGGGACGGAAGGGAAGCTGAAGGCGCCGCCCGTCCCGCAAGTCGTTTCGCGTATGTAGGATGCCGATGCGGCTTCGGGCCAAGACCACCGTTCAGGTTGTTCGCTGAAGCCGTTAAGCCAATCGCCGCGCTCTGTGACGATAAGGCGGTGCTGTCGCTCTAGCAGCCAGCGCATGTGCGGGGTGTCAGGGATCAGTCGAATGAACAGTTGTTCGCAAGTCAGAGTTTCGTCCGGAATAGGTTCGACAACTCCGCTGTAACCTTGGCGATAGCTGGCTGTCAGGGTCAGACGTCCCGCGATCGGTGCGCCGGGAGCCAGGGCCCACTCGTGCGCGCTGGGGTCGAAGGCGTTGCGGCGTTCGAACTCATGTTGCTCGTGCAACTGATGAACGGCGGCGAGCGTCAGGCATCCGGAAAGCGGCAGGGCCGTCAGCATGACCGCCAGTGATATGGAGAGAGCGCGCGACTTCATTCGTTCACCATGACGAAGCGTTGCTGGGCCGTCTATGCACGGCGTGTTCGGGAGAAAGCCTTGCGCCTTAGTCGTGCAGGCGATGCGGCGAGACGATCAGGCCGTCCTCGTCAGCGTAGAGCCAGTCGCCGGGGGTGAAGATGACGCCGCCGAAGGCGGTGGGGATGTCGATCTCCCCGATGGCGTCGCGATCGGCGCGCATGGGGATGGTTCCCAGGGCTTTGACGCCGACGTTCATGGTGTTGATGACGGCTGTGTCGCGTACGGCGCCGTGGACGACGATCCCGGCCCAGCCGTTGTCGATGGCCAGCTTCGCCAGATTGTCGCCGACCAGGGCGCGTTTGAGCGAACCGCCGCCGTTGACGACCAGGACCGCGCCTTGGCCGGGGCGCTCCAGCGTCTGGCGGACCAGGGCGTTGTCGTCCAGCACGCTGAGGGTGCGGATCGGGCCGTGGAAGGCGGCGACCTGGCCGAAGCTGCGGAAGAGAGTCTGGCAGACCTTCACCACGTCGGAATGGGCGTCGCAGAGGTCGGCGGTGGCGGGGCTGGTCATGAGGAGGCTCCGGTTCTTTGCGCGAAGCTTGCCCGTTGGCGGTCATGGGAAACAAGGCCCTTGCGCGGAGAAACGGGTTGGCGGCGTGCCTCAATCTCCGCTCATCCCGGCGGAGGCCGGGATGAGCGGGAGAGAGGCGGGATAAAAAAGAGGCCCGCCCGACGCAGGTCGGGCGGGCCGGTCTCCGTCCGACCGGCCCCGCGGGGTCGGTAGGCGGGTCGCGAGGCGGCGAACGGAGAAGCTCTGGCCGTCAGGACGCCTCTTGCCTTCTGCCGTCATCCTCGGGCTTGACCCGAGGATTGGATCGTTCGCGCGATCACGGCTGGAAAGGAGGAGGACGCTTCCTGGCTGGATCCTCGGGTCAAGCCCGAGGATGACGGCGTTTAGGTGATGGGACGGATCAGCCCTCCAGATCCTGACCTTCGTCCGGCTCGGGCGCGCCCAGCATGTCGTCGGCGATCTTGGCCGTCGACTGGCGCACCGCCTTCTCGATGGCGAGGGCCATGTCGGGGTTGTTTTTGAGGAACTCCTTGGCGTTCTCGCGACCCTGACCGATGCGGGTGGAGTCGTAGGAGAACCAGGAGCCGGACTTCTCGATGATGTTGGCCTTGACGCCCAGGTCGATGATCTCGCCGATCTTTGAGATGCCTTCGCCGTACATGATGTCGAAGATGACCTCGCGGAACGGCGGGGCGACCTTGTTCTTGACCACCTTGACGCGGGTGGTGTTGCCGACCACCTCGTCGCGGTTCTTGATCGCGCCGGTGCGGCGGATGTCCAGACGCACCGAGGCGTAGAACTTCAGCGCATTGCCGCCCGTCGTCGTTTCCGGCGAACCGTACATCACGCCGATCTTGTGACGGATCTGGTTGATGAACAGGACGATGCACTTCGACTTGGAGATCGAGGCCGTCAGCTTGCGCAGGGCCTGCGACATCAGGCGGGCCTGAAGGCCGGGCAGGCTGTCGCCCATCTCGCCCTCGATCTCAGCGCGGGGCGTCAGGGCGGCGACGGAGTCGACCACCACGATGTCCACGGCGCCCGAGCGCACCAGGGTGTCGACGATCTCCAGCGCCTGTTCGCCGGCGTCGGGCTGCGACACCAGCAGGTCGTCCAGGTTGACGCCCAGCTTCTGGGCGTAGACCGGGTCCAGCGCATGTTCAGCGTCGACGAAGGCGGCCACGCCGCCCTTCTTCTGGACCTCGGCCACGGTGTGCAGGGCCAGGGTCGTCTTGCCCGAGGATTCCGGGCCGAACACCTCGATCACCCGGCCGACCGGCAGGCCGCCGATGCCGAGCGCCATGTCGAGACCCAGAGAGCCGGTCGAGACGCTTTCGATCTCGGCCACCTGTCCGGCCTTGCCCAGTTTCATGACCGAGCCCTTGCCGAAGGCGCGATCGATCTGCGCGATCGCCGCCTCTAGAGCGCGTTGTTTGTCGCCGTCTTCTTTACCCACGAGCTTCAGTGCCGCCTGTGACATTGGTTTTCTCTCCCTTGCCATGATTCCCATCTGACTTCGGGAGAGACCCGCCACGGACCCGCTCCCTCGTTGAGCCGGACTATGGACACGGTTTGTTCTTGTTCGCAAGATGTTCTCGTGAACTGAACGAGAACATTTATCGCGATGCGACCGATTTAGTCGTAAGTTTACCGCCAGAAAGGCCGGGCGCGGGCCAGGCGAGCGAAGGCGCGGCTTGAGGCGGCGTGCAGGACGGCGGCGCTCTGCTCGCGGCGGCCGATCAGGCGCCCGGCGGCGAAGGCGATCTCGGGCGAGGTCAGCCGGGCCTCGGCGGGGATGCGGTCGCGCGCCACGGCCAGGTCGTTGAGGGCCCCGAACGCGTCCTGGACCTGCTCCAGACCTGCGCGGAAACGCCGCTCGCGGCCGGGGCGGTCGAACAGGCCGGCGAAGAACTCGGCCGCATAGCGCAGGCGTTTGACGCGGATGCGCAGACGGTGGCGACCGGCGACGTCCAACTGGTCCAGGCGTCGCCCGCCGCGCCGCACGCGCCGGCTCAATCGCTCCAGAGCCTCTGCGGCGAAGGCGGACACGGGCCGTTGTCGGCGCCAGGCGCGCACCGGGTCGGGATCGGTCCGCCAGGCGCCGGTCTCGATCCAGGCCAGGGTCTCGAACATCAGGGCGGCGTAGCGCGGCGAATCGATCGCCGCCATCGCCCGGCGATAGGCGCCGCTGCGGGCCGCCAGCAGGCGCAGGCCCAGGGGAGCGAGGTCGGGGTCGGGCGTCTCCAGCGCGGCGGGGTGAAAGACGTCGCGGATGAAGACGTCCAGATCGCGCGCGGCGTCGGTCTCATGCGCCAGCCATTTCAGCTCGGCGACGACGGGAGCGGCGTCCTCGCCCAGCAGGGGGGCGAACACGGATAGGGCGGCGCGCAGGCGACGCAGGCCCACGCGCAGCTGATGCAGGGCCTCGGGCCGCCGCACCCGGCGCAGCAGTTCGGCGTTGGCCGAGACCTGGCCCAGGGCGGCCAGGGCGGTGCGGCGCAGGGCGGCCTCGGCCGACAGGGCGCGCGGCAGGGGATCGACGCGGGCGAAACGGGGGGCGCGCTCCGACCCCTCGGCCAGGCGCCAGCCGCGCTCTGCCTTGCTCTCGAACAGGGGGACCAGGGCGACATCGGCCGAAAGGCGCCGGGCCAGGGCGAACAGGGCCTGGGGCGGGCCGTCCTTCAGCTCCAGCTCCAGCTCGCGCAAGGGCTCGACGCGGCCGCCCGCCGACAGCTCGCCCTCGTCATAGGCGGCCTCGATCACGGCCCCCTCGAAGGCGACCAGACGGGCGCGGCGACGCACCGTGCTGGCGAAGCGGGGCGACAGGTCGCGGCGGCGGCCCTTCAGCAGGGCGGCGGCGGGCGTCGTCTTGACGGCCTGCCAGTCCAGGGCCTCGCTGGGGACGGGCGTCTCCCATTCGGCGCGGTTGAGGACGTCGCCGCCGGTCTGGCCCTTCAGCGTCTGGATGAAGCCGCGGCCGGTCGCGCGCACGCGCAGCCCCCAGCCGGCGCGGCGCAGCGCCTGATCCGGCGTGTCGAAATAGACGGAGCGCAGGCTCTGCACGCTGTCCTCGCCCGCCAGGGCCGGGTGGGCGGCCAGGCGCGCGGCGGCGCCGGGACCGAGCCGGAACTTGAGTTCGATCTCCTGCGCCATTTCCTGGGCCATGCCGGACATGACGTCATTGTGCGCCCATCCCGGCGCGGGTCCAAGACGATGAAAATGATCCAACGGCCAAGCTCGTGCGTTAGGAGGGGATGACTGATCTTCAGACCGCCCAAACCGTCCCGCCCGCCGAGCCGGCCAAGCCCGCCGTCCTGACCATCCGCAACGCGCGCATGGGCGACGTCGCCGGGATCAACGCCCTGGTCGAGCGGGTCTACAAGGACATGCCGCCCTATACGCCGGGGATGCTGCGCGGTCAGATCGCCACCTATCCCGACGGGCAGTTCGTGGTCGAGTTCGAGGGCGAGATCGTCGGCTACGCCGCCAGCTTCCGCATCGACGAAACCTCGGCCATGGGGCCGCACACCTGGGACCAGATCACCGGCGGCGGCTATGGCGCGCGCCACGATCCGGCGGGCGCGTGGCTGTATGGGATGGAGGTCTGCGTCGACCCCGCCCGACGCCGCCTGCGCATCGGCCAACGTCTGTATGACGCGCGCCGCGACCTGTGCGAGGCGCAGAACCTGAAGGGGATCGTCTTCGGCGGCCGGATGCCGGGGCTGGCGCGCCGCCGGGCCGCCTATCCCGACCCGAACGCCTATGTCGAGGCGGTGCGCGACCGCAAGGTGAAGGATCCGATCATGGCCTTTCACCAGCGTTCGGGGTTCGAACCGGCGGGGGTGCTGCTGAACTATCTGCCGTCGGACAAGGCGTCGCTGGGCCATGCGGCGCGCTGGGTGTGGCGCAACCCCTACTATGTCGAGGCGACGGGCAAGGGGGCGGCCTTTGCGGTCAAGGAGACGGTGCGCGTCGCCACCGTCCAGCTGCAGATGCGCAAGGTCGAGAGCTTCCGCGAGTTCATGGACAACGTCGAATATTTCGTCGACGTGGGATCGGACTATCGCGCCGACTTCGTGGTCTTCCCCGAGCTGTTCACGCTTCAGCTGCTGTCGCTGGAGACGAAGAAGCTGACCCCGGCGGAATCGATCGAGGCCCTGACCCGCTACACGCCGCGCTTCGTCGAGGCGATGCGCGAGCTGGCGGTCGGCTACAACGTCAACATCATCGGCGGCTCGCACCCGACGCGGACCGAGGACGGCGAGATCCAGAACGTCGCCTATGTCTTCCTGCGCGACGGCTCGGTGCATGAGCAGGAGAAGATCCACCCGACCCCGAACGAGCGCCACTGGTGGAACATCAAGGGCGGCGACCGCGTCCATGCCATCCCCACCGACTGCGGGCCGATCGGGGTGATGATCTGCTACGATTCCGAGTTCCCCGAACTGGCGCGGCGTCTGGCGGACGAGGGGGCGCGCATCCTGTTCACCCCATTCTGCACCGACAACCGGCAGGGGTATCTGCGGGTGCGTTATTGTTCGCAGGCGCGGGCCATCGAGAACCAGTGCTACGTCGTCCTGTCGGGCAATGTCGGCAACCTGCCGAACGTCGAGAACATGGACATCCAGTATGCGCAATCGTGCATCCTGACGCCGTGCGACTTCCCGTTCGCGCGCGACGGGGTGGCGGCCGAGGCCAGCGAGAACGTCGAGACGGTGACCGTGGCGGACCTGGACCTGTCCGACCTGGCCTGGGCCAAGGCGCAGGGGACGGTGCGCAACCTGCGCGACCGCCGGTTCGATCTCTACAAGACGGTGTGGACGGACGGGGGCTGACCTTGCCCCCGCTCATCCCGGCGGGCGCCGGGATCCAGTGAGAGCCGCGCGCACAGGACTCGCCTATTCAGGCCTGAGGCCAAAGCACTGGGCCCCGGCGTCCGCCGGGGTGAGCGGTGATTTCGTGACCTGCCTTTTATTCCGGCCGCCGCGCCGGGCTGTCCCGGAACCGGGGCGCAGGCGCGGGCTGCACCACGCCCTGCGCGGTGACGAAGGCCTCGCGGGCGCGGTTGTGCGGGTGGTCGGGCGCCTCGGTCAGGGACAGGACCGGGGCGACGCAGGCTCCTTGCGCGTCCGGATCACTGCACCAGTCGTCGCGGGTGCGGGTGCGGAAGACGGCGGCCAGCTTGTCCTTCAGCCTCGGCCACTGGGCCGGATCGAAGGGCATGGCGAAGTCGGGATCGCCGCCCAGCCCGGTTAGCCGCATCAGGGCGATGTAGAAGGCCGGTTCGATGGCGCCGACGGCGACGTATTTGCCGTCTGCCGTCTCATAGACCTCGTAGAACGGCGCGCCGGTGTCGAGCAGGTTGACGCCGCGCTCGTCGCGCCAGGCCAGGCTGGGCGGCAGGCGCGCGGGCAGGTTCTGGCGGAATCCCCAGATCATGCTCATCAGCAGGGAGGAGCCGTCGGTCATGGCGCAGTCGATGACGTCGCCGCGCCCGGTGCGCTGGGCCTTCAGCAGACCGGCGACCATGCCGAAGGCCAGCAGCATGCCGCCGCCGCCGAAGTCGCCGACCATGTTGATCGGCGGGGTCGGCTTCTCGCCCGCCCGGCCGAAGGCGTGCAGCGCGCCCGAGACGGCGATGTAGTCGATGTCGTGGCCCGGCGCCGAGGCCAGCGGCCCGTCCTGGCCCCAGCCGGTCATGCGGCCGTAGACGAGGCGCGGATTGTCGGCCAGCAGCGCGTCGGGGCCGAGGCCGAGACGCTCCATCACGCCGGGACGAAAGCCCTCGATCAGGCCGTCGGCGGCGCCGGCCTGATCGCGGATCAGGGCGGCGCCTTCGGGCGTCTTCAGGTCGGCCTCGACCAGGCGGGCGCGGCTGCGGTTCAGGGGATCGCGCGGGTCGGGCGCGGCGCCGGGACGGTGGACCAGCACCACCTCCGCCCCGTGGTCGGCCAGCATCATGCCGCAGAAGGGGGCGGGGCCGATGCCGCCGATTTCGATGATGGTCAGGCCGTCGAGGGTTCCGCTCATGCCCGCCACTGAAGCCGAGGCGGGCGGCTCCGTCCAGCTTGCGCCGTCCGGGGCCGCCTCTTCGGGGGGAGCTGAAGAGTGAACCCGCCCACCCCGGCGGACGCCGGGATGAGCGGATGAAAGGTCTAGGCCGCCCGGTTCTTCACCAGATCGTCCACCACCGACGGATCGGCCAGGGTCGAGGTGTCGCCCAGGGCGCCCAGTTCGTTCTCGGCGATCTTTCTCAGAATCCGCCGCATGATCTTGCCCGAGCGGGTCTTGGGCAGGGCCGGCGCCCACTGGATCACGTCAGGGGCGGCGATGGGGCCGATCTCCTTGCGGACGTGAGCGACCAGCTCCTTGCGCAGATCCTCGGTGGCGTCGACGCCTCGCACCAGGGTGACATAGGCGTAGATGCCCTGGCCCTTGATGTCGTGAGGGAAGCCGACCACGGCGGCCTCGGCCACGATGTCGTGCAGGACCAGGGCGCTCTCGACCTCGGCCGTCCCCATGCGGTGGCCCGAGACGTTGATGACGTCATCGACCCGGCCGGTGATCCAATAGTAGCCGTCCGCGTCGCGGCGGCAGCCGTCGCCGGTGAAATACTTGCCCGGATAGGTCGAGAAATAGGTCTCGAAGAAGCGTTGGTGGTCGCCGTAGACGGTGCGCATCTGGCCCGGCCAGCTGTCGGTGATGCACAGATTGCCCTCGGTCGCGCCGCTCAGCACGCCCCCTTCCGCGTCCACGATTTCGAGTTCGACGCCGGGCAGGGGCAGGGTCGCCGAGCCGGGCTTCAGGTCCGTCGCGCCGGGCAGGGGCGAGATCAGGGCGCCGCCCGTCTCGGTCTGCCACCAGGTGTCGACGATGGGCAGGCGGCTCTCGCCGACGACCTCATGATACCAGCGCCAGGCCTCGGGGTTGATCGGTTCGCCGACGGTGCCTAGCAGGCGCAGCGACTTGCGGCTGGACGTCTTCACCGGGGCGTCGCCCTCGCGCATCAGGGCGCGCAGGGCCGTGGGGGCGGTGTAGAAGATGTTGACCTGGTGCTTGTCCACCACCTCCCAGAAGCGGCTGACGGTCGGATAGTTGGGCACGCCCTCGAACATCAGGGTCGTCGCCGCATTGGCCAGGGCGCCGTAGACGACATAGGTGTGGCCCGTGACCCAGCCCACGTCGGCGGTGCACCAGAAGACCTCGCCGGGGCGATAGTCGAACACCAGCTCATGCGTATAGCTGGCCCAGAACAGATAGCCGCCGGTGGTGTGCAGCACGCCCTTGGGTTTGCCCGTCGAGCCCGAGGTGTAGAGGATGAACAGCGGATCCTCGGCGTTCATCGGCTCGGGCGCGCAGTCGGGCGAGGCCTTGTCCGCCTCGACGCCCCAGTCCAGGTCGCGGCCTTCGACGAAGGGCACGTCGGCGCCGGTGTGGCGCAGGACGACGACGGTCTTCACGCCCCCGACCTTCTCCAGCGCCTTGTCGACATTGGCCTTCAGCGGGACCTTCTTGCCGCCGCGGCAGCCTTCGTCGGCGGTGATGACGAAGGTCGACTGGCAGTCCTCGATGCGCCCGGCGATGCTGTCGGGCGAGAAGCCGCCGAAGATGACCGAATGCACGGCGCCGATGCGGGCGCAGGCCAGCATGGCGTAGGCCGCCTCGGGGATCATCGGCAGATAGATGGTGACGCGGTCGCCCTTCTGGACGCCGTTGGCCTTCAGCACATTGGCCAGGCGGCAGACGCGGTCGTGAAGCTGGCCGAAGGTGACGGCTTCGCTGTCGGTCGGCTCGTCGCCTTCCCACAGGATGGCGACCTCGTCCTTGCGGGCGGGCAGGTGGCGGTCGATGCAGTTGACCGAGGCGTTCAGCAGCCCGTCCTCGAACCAGCGGATGCGGAAGTCGGCCTTGTTGAAGGAGACGTCCTTGATCTTGGTCGGGAAGGTCATCCAGTCCAGGCGCTCAGCCTGTTCGGCCCAGAAGGCCTCGGGGGTCTCGCGCGCCTGCATCCGGGCCGCTTCATAGCCGGCGCGGTCCATGTGGGCGCGGGCGGCCAGTTCGGCGGGGACGGGATAGATTTCCGGATCAGACACGCGATTTTCCTCCAGGGTCTTTTTCTTTTGCGGCTTCAGAAGCCGTATTTGGCGAACAGGATCAGACGGGTCATGTCGCCGTCCAGCCCTGACTCCAGTTTGCGATCAGCGAACATCACCTCGGCGCCCACATCAAACGCCGTGACCGGCGACCAGATCAGATTGGCGTGAAGGCTCTGGGCCGAGCGGTTGACGCCGACGCCGGTCAGGGCCGTGTCGTTGTCCACCTTCTGCGTCGACCAGATCAGGCTGGAGCGCCAGCCCGGCGCCCAGACGTGGCGATAGGCGGCGAAGCCCGCGACCACGCCGATGGCCTCCAGATCGCCCGAGGCGTCCAGCACCGCGTCGTTGGAGAAGTTCAGCCCGACATAGCGGCCGATGCCTTCGCCGCCCGTCAGCATCAGGCGGATGTCGTCCTGCGCCCCGACCTTGAACTTGGCCGAGGCCGACAGGCCCCAGCCCGTGGCGGTGGAATCGATGTTGGTCGCCGGGTTCTGATACTTCAGCTGACGCACCAGGCCGGACAACTGCACGTCGCCCCACGGGCGGCTCAGCGCGTAGCGGGCGGTCAGGTCGGGCAGGCTGTTGTCGTCGGCCACGATGCGGGCGCCGCCGCCGAAGGGGGTGACGGTGGTCTCGGGGTTCTCAAGCGCGATGGAGAAGGGGCCGCGGGTATAACGGACCTGGGCCTGACGGGCGAAGACCGTGCCCTCGGCCGCGCCGACGAAGTCCGCCGATTCCGGCAGGACGGCGGTGTTCTGGAAGTTGGTCCACTCCTGGCCGATCAGCCAGTTGTCGATGGTGACGAAGGCGCGGCGAAGGGCGGGGTTCGAGCCGCTGGTCGTGCGCTGATCGCCCGAGCCGGGCAGGGTCTGGAAGTCCATCTCCAGCCGCGTGCCGATCTTGTGTCCGGCCACCACGCCGTCGGTGGTCAGCCAGAAGCGGGTCTGGCGGGCGTTGAAGTCGGTGGCGACGTCTTCGTCCGCGCCCCCGACCGGAATGGCGCCGGGCAGGTGATAGTCGCGCAAGGGATCGCCGTTGGCCGGGTCGCCGCCGGAATATTTCGACGCCATGAAGTCGGTCTTGATGAAGCCGCCGAACTTCACCGTGTGGTCGCCGATGCGGAAGCCGTCCGAAGGCGTCGCCGGGGCGGAGACCGGCGTCGGCGCGGGCGCCGGCCGCGTCTCCAGACGGATGATGTCCTGCGCCTGCGAGGCCTGCTGCGTTCGGGCGGCGGCGACTTCGGATTTCAGGCTGTTCAGCTCGGCTTCGAGCTGGGCGATACGGGCTTCCAGGGCCGCGCTGGCGTCTTGAGCCAGTGCGGCGCCGGGCGCGAGCAGCAGCGCGGCCGCAGCCACGCCGCCGAACAAACGGCAGCTTCCCATGCGTGGTCCTCCCAGACCGTTGTTCCGGACCTGTCTGTCGCAGGCCTCAGGACGGCAGCATTCCGCGCGCTCCGGGTTTGCGGCCATTAGCCATTCGTCTAGTTTCGACCAAAGTCGAGGCGCGGCATGGTGTCGTCGCGGCGCGGCCGAACGAACAAGAACCGCGCGTGGGAAGGACGCCTATGGACCGCATCGTCGTCGCCGACGACCACCCCCTGTTTCGGGCGGCGTTGAAGTCGGCCGTCGAAAAGGCGTCCGAGGGCGCCCTGATCGTCGAATGCGCCAGCCTGGCCGAGGCGCAGACCGCCCTGGGCGCGGCGGCGACGGACCTGCTGCTGCTGGATCTGAAGCTGTCGGACGTGGACGGCATGACGGGCTTGACCCTGATCCGCGCCGATCACCCGGCCGTGCCGGTCGCCGTCGTCTCGGCCAGCGAGGAGGCGCCGACCATCCGCCGCGCCCTGTCGCTGGGGGCGGCGGGCTTCATTCCCAAGTCGGCGGCCCTGCCGACCATGGTCGAGGCCATCCGGGCCATCCTCGAAGGCGACAGCTGGGCGCCCGAGGTCGAGGCGGCGGGCGAAGAAGAAGCGGACCTTCAGGCCCGCATCGCCAGCCTGACGCCGTCGCAGCTGCGGATTCTGGAGGGGCTGAAGGTCGGGAGGCTGAACAAGCAGATCGCCTTCGACCTGGGCGTCACCGAGGCCACCATCAAGGCGCACCTGACCAGCGTCTTCCGCAAGCTGGGCGTGCAGAACCGGACCCAGGCGGTGATTCTGGCGCAGTCGCTGGATATTTAGCGGGCGCTCCTGAAGCCGAAGACGATAGCGCATCATCTCCCTTCTCCCGCAAGGGGAGAAGGGTCAGCTGCGGAGGAAGGCCTTCAGCGCCGCCGGTTTGACCGGCTTGGGCAGCAGCACCGCCCCCGCGGCCGCCGCCTTCTCCTTTAGGCCGTCGCGGGTGTCGGCCGTCACCAGCGCGATGCGCCTGACGCCCTGAGCGCGCAGAACGTCCACGGCGGCTAGGCCGTCCGGCTCGTCGTCGCCCAGATGCAGGTCGACCAGGGCCGCGTCGAACGGGCCGTCGGCCGCGCGGGCTTCGGCGACTGAGCGCGCCGTTACGGCCTGCGCGCCCCAGCGGTCCAGCAGGGCTGTCAGGGCGTCGAGGATGGCGGGCTCGTTGTCCACGCACAGCACCCGCAGGCCCGCCAGCGGCAGGCGGCGGTCGTCGGACATGATCTCCGGCTCAGGCCGGGCGGCGGCGCGGGGGACGGCGACGCGGAAGGTCGTGCCGCGCCCGACGCGCGAGGCCAGCGACAGGGGGTGTCTTAGCAGGTCCGACAGCTTCTGCACGATGGCCAGGCCCAGGCCCGCGCCCGGTTCGTCCACCGGGGCGCCGGGCAGGCGGACGAACTCGCCGAAGACGGCCTGGCGGTCGGCCTCGGCGATGCCGCGCCCGGTGTCGCTGACCAGGATCTGCACCCGCTCGCCGTCGCGCCGGGCGCCGATCAGCACCCGCCCCCGGTCGGTGTAGCGGATGGCGTTGGCGATCAGGTTCTGCAGCATGGAGCGCAGCAGGTCGCGGTCCGAGGCGATCCACAGGCTGGACGGCGCCACCGTCAGCGTCAGCCCCTTGGCGCGGGCGACGGGGGCGAACTCGCGCGCCAATTCGTCGAACAGACCGCCCAGGGCCAGCGGCGCCACGGCGGGCTGGACCCCGCCCGCCTCCAGCTTGGACAGGTTGAGCAGGGCGGTCAGCAGGCGGTGGGCGCTGTCGATGGCGCGGTCGGCGTTGGTCGCCAGGCCGCGCGCGGGCGATCCGGCCAGATCGGCGTCTTCCCTCAGGGCCGCGATGAACAGGCGCGCGGCGTGCAGCGGCTGCAGCAGGTCGTGGCTGGCGGCGGCCAGGAAGCGGGTCTTGGAGGCGGTGGCGTCCTCGGCCTGACGGCGGGCCTCCTCCAGCCGTTCGGTGCGATCGGCGACGCGGGCCTCCAGCCGTTCGTTGGCCTCTTCCAGCTCGCGCGCGGCGCGACGCAAGGCGGTGATGTCGGTGTAGCTGGTGGCGTAGCCGCCGCCGGGAATGGGCGCGCCGGAGGAGCGCAGGATGCGGCCGTCGGGCTGTTCGCGCTCGTGGTCGTGGGGGATGCGGCGGGCCAGGGCCTCCAGCCGTCGCTCGACCCAGGCGTCGATCTCGTGATCCGGCACGCCCGCCTCGCCGCGCTCGGCGTTCAGGCGATAGACGGCGGCGATCGGCAGGCCGACGTGGACGAAGCCCGCGGGCAGGCCGAACATCTCGACATAGCGGCGGTTCCAGGCGGTCAGACGCAGGTCTTCGTCCACGACGCTGACGCCCTGATCGATGTTGTCCAGCGTGGTCTGCAGCAGGTCGCGGTTGAACTGGACGGCCTGAGACGCCTCGTCGAGCATCCGCACCACGTCCTCGGGCGCGCGGCCTCCGGCAGCCAGGGCGGCAGCCAGAACACGGCGGGCGGCGGCGGCGCCGACGGCCCCGGCCAGCATCCGCTCGGCCGCGCGGGCCAGGGCGGCGTCGGCCGAGTCGGCGTCCTTCAGCCTGACGTCGGTTTCGCGCGCCCAGGCGGCGAAGGCGCGCTCGGCCCGCTCGTCGCCGATGAAGCGGGCGACCAGGGCGCGCAGGTCGCCGACCGAGGCCCCGGCCGAGCCGCCGCGGCCCTCCAGCCAGTCGGGGCCGAGCCGGTCGACGAAGGCGCGGGCCTGCACCCGGTCGATCAGGCGCGGCGGCCGCGCCCGCGACACCAGGACGAAGACGCCGAGGTTCAGCGTCAGGCTGAGGAAGACCCCCGCCGCGAACGGGTCTTCCAGCCCCAGCATGGCGGGGACGTTCAGGCCGAAGCCGGGCGCCAGCTGCGGCGCGGCCAGCATGACGGCCCAGACCGTCATCCCCGCCGCCAGTCCCGCCAGGGCGCCGCTGGCCCGCCCGCCACGCCACAGCACCGCCCCGAACAGCGACGGCGCCAACTGGGCCAGGGCGGCGAAGGACACCAGGCCGATCGCCGCCAGGCCGCTGGAGCGGTCCATCGCCAGATAATAGAGCCAGGCCAGCAGCAGCAGGGCGACGATGGCCAGGCGGCGGATGTTCAGCAGAGCCCGCGCCATGTCCGGCTGGGCCGCGCCGCGCCGGCGTCCCGCCCCCATCAGCGGCAGGACCAGGTTGTTGGACACCATGGCCGACAGGGCCACGGCCTCGACGATGACCATGGCGGTGGCGGCCGAGAAGCCGCCGACGAAGACCACGGCGGTCAGCAGGCTCTGCCCCGCGCCGAACGGCAGTGCCAGCACCAGCAGGTCGGGGTTGGTCTCGGGCCGGAACAGGCCGCCCGCCGCCACCAGCGGCAGGACCGCCAGCGTGGTCAGGATCAGATACAGCGGAAAGATCCAGCGCGCGCGGCGCACCTGGGCCGGATCGCCGCCCTCGACGAAGGCGACGTGGAACTGACGCGGCAGGCAGAAGATGGCCAGGGTCGCCACCAGGGTGATGGCCATGAAGCGGGCGTCGATGTGCGGCCACGTTCCCAACTGCCCCAGGCTGTCGGCTGCGGCCTGACGCGAGGGCGAGGCGGCCAGCAGGACGACGGCGAAGACGGCGACGGCCAGCAGGGCTGCCAGCTTGACGATGGACTCGATGCCGATGGCCTGGATCAGGCCGCGGTTGTGTTCGGTCAGGTCGGGCCGTCGCGCGCCGAACAGGATGGCGAACCCGGCCAGCACCGCCGCCATGACCAGGACGGTCAGGCTCTCGGACCCGGCGACGGGGGTGCCCGCCGTGATCATCTCGCCCGCCATCGATAGCGACTTGAGCTGAAGGGCGATGTAGGGGACCGAGCCCAGGATGGCGACGCCCGCCACCGCCGCGCCCAGCGCCGGGCTCTTGCCGTAGCGCGACGAGATGAAGTCGGCCATCGAGCCGACGTTCTCGCGTCGGGCGGCCGAGGCGATGCGCCGCCACAACGGCAGCAGCAGGGTCAGCCCCAGGATCGGCCCGACGTAGATGGGCAGATACTCCCACCCGTCGCGCGCGGCCGTGCCCACCGCCCCGTAATAGGTCCACGACGTGCAGTAGATGGCCAGCGACAGGGCGTAGAGCGACGGCCCCAGCATCCCGCGCCGCGCCTTGATCTGCGGCCGCTCGTACCACCAGGCGATGCCGAACAGGGCGGCCATGTAGAAGGCCGTCAGGGCCAGGGTGGCGAGGCTGAACATGGGCGTCATCTGGGCCGGGCGCGATCACGCGGGCAAGTGAAAAAGAGGGCGGCCAGGCCGAAGCCGGACCGCCCGCAGGTTGGCGAAAGTCAGTTGTTGCGAAGCCGCTCGATCAGTCGTGGATATCCACGTCCTTGCCTTCCTTCACGAAGAGGACGCCGACGATCAGGGTCAGCACGGCGATGGCGATGGGGTACCACAGGCCGTAGTAGATATTGCCCGTGGCGGCGACCATGGCGAAGGCCGTGGTCGGCAGGAAGCCCCCGAACCAGCCGTTGCCGATGTGATAGGGCAGCGACATGGAGGTGTAGCGCACCTTGGTCGGGAACATCTCGACCAGGGCGGCGGCGATCGGGCCGTAGACCATGGTCACATACAGCACCAGCAGGAACAGGATGCCGATCACCATGGGCTTGTTGACCAGGGCGCTGTCAGCCTTGGCCGGATAGCCGGCCTGGGTCAGGGCGGCGGTCAGGCCGGCGTCCCAGGTCTTCTTCTGGGCGTCGAAGTCGGCCTTGGGCAGAGCCTTGCCGTTGAAGCTGTCGACCACGTGATCGCCGATGCGGACCTGAGCCACGGTTCCGGCCGGGGCGGCTTCGTTGACATAGGTGACGCCCGCCTTGGCCAGGTGGGTCTTGGCGATGTCGCATGAGCTGTTGAAGACGGTCTTGCCCACCGGGTCGAACTGGAAGTGGCAGTCGGCCGGATCGGCGTAGACGGTCACCGGCGACTCGGCCACTGCGGCGGCCAGGCGCGGGTTGGCGGCGCCGGTCAGGGCGTGGAACAGCGGGAAGTAGGTCAGGGCGGCCAGCAGGCAGCCGATCAGGATGATCGGTTTGCGCCCCACCTTGTCCGACAGCCAGCCGAAGAAGACGAAGAAGGGCGTCGCCAGCGCCAGGGCGGCGGCGATCAGGATGTTCGACAGGGCCGGATCGACCTTGAGCGTCTTCTCGAGGAAGAAGAGGGCGTAGAACTGGCCCGTGTACCAGACCACGGCCTGACCGGCCGCCAGGCCGAACAGGGCGATCAGCACCAGCTTCAGGTTCGGCCACTTCATGAAGCTGTCCTTCAGGGGCGTGGTCGAGCCCTTGCCTTCGGCCTTCATGCGCTTGAACGCCGGGCTTTCCGACAGCTTCAGACGGATCCAGAGGGACACGCCCAGCAGCAGGATCGAGACCAGGAAGGGAATGCGCCAGCCCCACTCGACGAAGGCTTCCTCGCCCACGGCGAAGCGCACGCCCAGGATCACCATCAGGCTGAGCAGCAGGCCCACGGTGGCGGTGATCTGGATGAAGGAGGTGTAGAAGCCGCGCTTGCCGTGCGGGGCGTGCTCGGCGACGTAGGTGGCGGCGCCGCCGTATTCGCCGCCCAGCGCCAGACCCTGGATCAAGCGCATCAGCACCAGGATGATCGGCGCGGCGATGCCGATGGCCGCATAGGGCGGCAACAGGCCGACCACGAAGGTCGAGACGCCCATCAGCAGCATGGTCACCAGGAAGGTGTTCTTGCGCCCCCACAGATCGCCCATGCGGCCGAAGACGATGGCCCCGAACGGACGCACGGCGAAACCGGCGGCGAAGGCCATCAGGGCGAAGATGAAGCCGGTGGTCTCGTTCACGCCCGAGAAGAACTGGGCGGAGATGATCGCGGCCAGCGAGCCGTAAAGATAGAAGTCGTACCATTCGATGACGGTGCCGACGGAGGAGGCGAGAATCACCAGCCGGTCGTTCTTGTCGACCGTGTGCTCGCCGCCGTCCGCCGCACCCATGGTGCGGTCGGTCATGGGCAGTTCCCTTCCTGTGCGGCCGCGATGCGCGGCGCGTTCCCTCGCGCCCGGCGTGCTTTGCGCCGAGCGTCGGAAGGGAGAGTGACAGCAGGAACGCAGGTTTGCGGAGAGCGACCTTGGTCGAATAATCGCTCGCGGGAAGCGGAGCCTAGAGTCCCATGCAGAGGTATTTGATCTCCAGGTAGTCCTCGATGCCGTGGCTGGAGCCTTCGCGGCCGAGGCCGGATTGCTTGATCCCGCCGAAGGGGGCGACTTCGGTGGAGATCAGGCCGGTGTTGACGCCGATCATGCCGGTCTCCAGCGCTTCGGCCACGCGCCAGACGCGGCTCAGGTCGCGGGCGTAGAAGTAGCCGGCCAGACCGAAGATGGTGTCGTTGGCCAGGGCGATCCCTTCTTCTTCCGTCTCGAAGCGGACGACGCCGGAGACGGGGCCGAAGGTCTCTTCGCGGCACATCTGCATGTCCTGGGTTACGCCCGACAGGACGGTCGGCTGGAAGAAGGTCATGCCCAGCTCATGGCGGGCGCCGCCGGTCAGCAGGCTTGCGCCCTTGGCCAGGGCGTCGGCGACGTGTTCCTCGACCTTCTTCACCGCCTTTTCGTCGATCAGGGGGCCGATCTGGACGCCGTCGTCGAGGCCGTTTCCGACCTTCAGGGCCTGCGTGGCCTGTGTCAGCTTGGCGACGAATTCATCGTGGACGGCGGCCTGCACATAGAAGCGGTTGGTGCAGACGCAGGTCTGGCCTGCGTTGCGGTATTTCGAGGCGACGGCGCCCGCCACAGCGGCGTTGATGTCGGCGTCGTCGAAGACCAGGAAGGGGGCGTTGCCGCCCAGCTCCAGGCTCATCTTCTTGATGGTGTCCGATGACTGCTTCATCAGCAGGCGGCCGATCTCGGTCGAGCCGGTGAAGCTGATCTTGCGCACGGTTTCATTGGAGGTCAGCTCGCCGCCGATGGCCGAGGCCGAGCCGGTGACGACGTTGAACAGGCCGGGCGGCAGGCCCGCCTCTTCCGCCAGAACGGCCAGGGCCAGGGCCGAGAGCGGCGTCTGGCTGGCGGGCTTCAGCACCACGGCGCAGCCGGCGGCCAGGGCCGGGCCGACCTTGCGGGTGATCATGGCGGCGGGGAAGTTCCACGGCGTGATGGCCCCCACCACCCCGACCGGCTGGCGCAGCGTCACCAGCCGTTTTGAGGCGTCGTGGGCCGGGATGACCTCGCCGTAGGTGCGTTTGCCCTCTTCAGCGAACCATTCGATGAAGCCGGCGGCGTAGGCGATCTCGCCCTTGGCCTCGGTCAGGCTCTTGCCTTGCTCGCGGGTCAGCAGGCGGCCGAGGGCGTCCTGCTCGCTCATCATCAGATCGAACCAGCGGCGCAGGATGCGGGCGCGTTCGCCCGCCGTCTTGGCGGCCCACGGCTTCATCGCGGCTTCGGCGGCGGCGACGGTGCGGCGGGTCTCAGGGGCGCCCATGTCGGGGACGGTCGCCAGAACCTCGCCCGTGGCCGGGTTGGTCACTTCGATCGTCCCGCCGTTGTCAGCGTCGATCCAGCGGCCGTCGACATAGGCCTGACGGCGGAGCAGGCGGGCGGGATCGGACATGGGGCGGCTCCTTGGTCGCGGTCGGGGAGCCGACATAACGCGCCGGAGCGAGCGCGGCTGCAAGGAGACGAAACGTCTAGCTGAGCATCAGCCCCATGCGGACCAGAGCCGGCAGGCTGTCGGCCTCCATCTTGGTCATGACCTTGGCGCGGAAGACCTCGACCGTGCGCGGGCTGATCTTCAGGTTCAGGGCCATCTCCTTGTTGGAGGCGCCGGCGACCAGGGCGTCGAAGACCTGCCGCTCGCGCGGGGTCAGGCGGCCCAGGCGTACGCGGGCCTGCTGGCGCGCTTGCTGGCGGGCGTCCAGCTCTCCGAGCCTGGCCAGACAACCCTTCACCACCTCGACCAGGCGGGTGGGATCGAAGGGTTTTTCGATGAAGTCCACGATGCCGTTTTTCATCATCTGCACCGCCATTGAGACGTCGGCGTGGCCGGTGATGACGATGACGGGCCAGGTCTCGCCGCGCAGTTCGGCCAGGCGGCGTACGATCTCGGTTCCGTCCATGCCCGGCATCTGTACGTCGGTGATGACGCAGGCCGAGGCGTCCTCGGGCAGGGCGGCGAAGAACTCGGTCCCGCTGGAGAAGCCGCGCGCGCGCACGCCGCGCCCGCGCAACACCCGCAGGAGGGCGTCGCGCACGGCGGAATCGTCGTCGATGACGAAGACGGAATGATCGCTCACGCGGTCCTGGCCTCCTGTTCCTTGGGCAGGGTGAAGAAGAAGGCGGCGCCGCCCAGGGCCTGGCTGCACCCGACGTTCAGGACGCCGCCGTGCCGTTCGACGATGGTGCGCGTGACGGACAGGCCCAGACCCATGCCGCCGGGCTTGGTGCTGGTCATGGGCTGGAACAGACGGTCGCGCTGATCGTCGGCGACGCCGGGGCCGTTGTCCTCGATGCTGATGCGATAGCCGTCGGCCTCGGCGCGGCCCAGGATGCGCACCTGGGCGCCGACGCCGCCCGCAGCCGCCTCGACGGCGTTGCGGACCAGGTTGACGACCGCCTGCTGGAACTGGATGCGGTCGGCCCGCACCCGGTCGCGGTCGGCGTCCAGATCGATGCGGACGGCGACATCCTTGTCCTGGCCCATTCGCGTCAGAATCTGCTTCATGGTCTCGATCATGGCCGCCACGCTTTCGTCGCCCATGCCGCCGGTCTCCTGGCTCAGGAAGGCGCGGATGCGGCGAATGATCTGACCCGCGCGCAACAGCTGGGCCTGGGCCAGGTCCAGGGTGCGGCAGGCGCTGTCGCCCAGGGATCCGGCCTTCTCCATGTCGGCCCGGCTGGCGTGCATGTAGCCGCTGGCCGCGCTCAGCGGCTGGTTCAGTTCATGGGCCAGGGTGGCGGCCATTTCGCCGAGGGAGTTCAGCCGCCAGACGGTGTTCAACTGAGCATGCAGTTCGCGCGCCTGCGTCTCTGCGGCGTAGTGGAGCGTCAGGTCGGCCAGGCCCAGGGCCACGAAATCCTGGTCTGGCTCGCCCGGCGCCAGGCCGAACTGCACGCCGACCGGAAAGGTCGAGCCGTCGGATCGTCGGCCGATCCAATAGTCGGCGTCGGCTTTCAGCAGGCCGGATGGCATCCCCGAGGCGGCGACGGCGGCCATGGTGAAGCCTGGAACCATATCAGCGAAGGGGCGGCCCAGGGCCTGCTCCTTGGTGGTCCTGAACATGGCGAGCGCCGTGTCGTTGAGGCGCGAGATGACGCCCTCGCGGGTCAGCATCAGGGTCGGCGTCGACAGGAAGGCGACCTGGAGCATGGCGTCGCGCGCCGCCAGGGCCCTTGCGAGACGCGAGGCCTGCCGCCAGACCAGGATCAAGGCGGTCGAAGCCGCCAGCGCCGCCGCCAAGGCGATCAGGGCGAGGTCGCGCGGGAAGGACGGCGCCGCCAGCCCCATCGTCAGAGCCGCAACGGCGAACAGGGCGCACGCCAAGGCGACAGCCGCCGCCCAAGGAGGCGGGAATGGGGCGATGTCACGGGAGCGGCGGTCCAATATTGAGTAAATCGAACTTGTCCTCGCTTCCCGCTAGATCAGGAGGCGAGCCCTTCCGTGTCGTCGTCGTCATAAGGTAGGTAAGAGGGGCCTCTTAAATAGGTCTCGGCTAACATGCAATTATCGCTCACAGTTCTTTGTGAGCTGAAAAAATGTCCATTTCTGTCATAACGTGGGTATGTGTGATCTTCGTCATCATGGTTACTCGAGTGTTAATAAATAGAACGACGTTCTGATGAAGGAAAGCTGCGCAGCGGCAGCGTGAATTGCGGATTTCTACGTACGGCCGAATTTACGATTGCCTACCGTTGTCTCACGCAGAAGGGGATCAGTCTCAAAGAGGTCTGAATGCCCTTCCAAATCATCGCTCGACGCCAGAAAGGCGCTCGCGCGCTCCGTAATCCGCTCGCGGGCGGCTTGATCATCGCTCTGTCAGCGGCGCTAGCGGCCCCTGCGGGGGCCCAGTCCGTCGAAGGCCAGTTTGGCGTCGCCAGCGAATACGTCGGCAAGGGTCTGGGCAAGAGCGCCGGCGATCCCAGTCTGAACGGCTCGCTCGAAGTCGCGTACGGCGATTTCTACGGCGCCGTTTTCGCCTCGACCGCCAAACTGTCTCAGGGGTCGGACGCCGAGGTCGTCACGAGTCTGGGCTGGCGGCCCAAGGCGGCCGGTTTCGCCTTTGATCTTTCGGTCGCCAACCGAGACCTGCCGGGCACGCGCGCCGGGATCGACTCCAACTTCTGGGAATATCAGGCTGACGCCTCGCGCAAGTTCGGGCGCGTTTCGGGGCGGCTGCGGGTCAACTACACGCCCGACGGTTTCGCCGCGACCAAGGAGGCCTGGTGGATCGAGGCGCAGGCGTCGACGGCCCTGGGGCCGCGCACCAAGGCGTCGGCGGCCTACGGCGTGCGCTCGGCGGACGGAGGAGCCGACTACAACGCCTGGAATCTGGGCGTGAAGCACAACCTGAGCGAGCGGTTTGCGGTGGATGTGCGCTGGTACGACACCGACAGCCATGCGCTGGGCGACAACTATGACGGGCGTCTGGTCGGCGCTCTCACTTACGCTTTCTGAACCCTCTCTCCTCTACCTTAGCTATCCGCCGGGGGGGCTCGGCGTTTTCGAACAGGAAACTCTCGTGCAGTTGGACAACGTCAGAATATCGCGCAAGCTTGCGGGCGCCTTCGCCCTGATCCTGGCCGTCATCGTGACGCTGGGCGGGGTGGTGCTGTTTGAAGTGGGGCAGTTGGAGAAGGCCAAGGCCACGGTCACCCTGGCCGAGACCGTCATCGGCCAGACCAATGTGCTGAAGCGGTCGGTGGACCAGCAGGAAAGCAACGCTCGCGCCTATCTTCTGACGCTGTCGCCGGACTATCTGGAACGGGTCAAGTCGCATCAGGCCCGCTACAAGCAGGGTTCGGCCGAGATGCGCCAGATGGTGTCGCACATCTCCGGCGCCCTGGGCCGCATGGACGCGCTGGACAAGGCGGTCGCCGCCTATGAGGCCTCGGTCATCAATCCCGAGATCGCCCTGGCGGGCCGTCCCGAGACCCATTCCGACGCCCTGGCCCTGGCGGCCAGCGCCCTGCCGAACCAGTTCATGGATCCGGTCGATGTTGCGTTCAAGGAGATCAGCGACGCGCAGGAGACCCGCAAGGCGGCGGCCCTGAAGGCGCAGGATGCGGCCTTCCGGACCACCAAGATCGCCCTAGGCGTCGGCGTGCTGGTCGCGCTGATCCTGTCGGTGGCTTCGGGTCTGGTTCTGGCCCAGTCGATCGCCAAGCCGATCGCCGCCATGACGGCCGCGATGCGTCGCCTGGCCGGCGGCGACAAGTCGATCCAGGTGCCCGCCATGGGCCGCAAGGATGAGGTCGGCCAGATGGCCGCCGCCGTCCTGGCGTTCAAGGACGCCGCCATCGCCAATGAGCGGCTGGAAGCCGAGGCCGTGGCCCAGCGCCAGGCGGCGGCAGAGGAGCGCGCCCGCGTCGAGGCCGAAAAGGCCAAGGCCGCCGAGGAAGACCGCATCGCCATCACCGCCCTGGGCCAGGGCCTGAACGCCATGGCGTCGGGCGACCTGACCCACCGCATCGAGGTGACGTTCGCGCCGAACGCCGAACAGCTGCGGGCCGACTTCAACGACGCCATTGCGCAGCTGGAGAAGGCCGTCGCCTCGGTGGCGGCCAATGTCGCGGCCATCCGTTCGGGCTCGAGCGAGATCAGTCAGGCGTCGGACGACCTGTCGCGCCGCACTGAACAGCAGGCCGCCAGCCTGGAGGAAACCGCTGCGGCCCTGGACCAGATCACGACGACGGTGAACCGCACCGCCGACGGCGCCCGTCAGGCCGCCGACGTGGTGCAGAAGACGCGCGGCGAGGCCGAGGCTTCGGGCCTGGTCGTCGGCGAGGCGGTCGCCGCCATGACCGCCATCGAACAGTCGTCGAACCAGATCGGCGCCATCATCGGCGTGATCGACGAGATCGCCTTCCAGACCAACCTTCTGGCGCTGAACGCTGGCGTCGAGGCGGCGCGCGCGGGCGACGCCGGTCGTGGCTTCGCGGTCGTGGCCTCTGAAGTGCGCGCCCTGGCCCAGCGTTCGGCCGGAGCGGCCAAGGAGATCAAGACCCTGATCACCGCCTCCAGCCGTCAGGTCGAACAGGGCGTCGACCTGGTGGGCCGCGCAGGCGAGGCGCTGAGCCGAATCGTGGACGAGGTGGCCGAGATCAATAGTCTGGTTTCTGAAATCTCGGCCTCGGCCCAGGAGCAGGCGACGGGCCTGCAACAGGTCAACACCGCCGTGAACCAGATGGATCAGGTGACGCAGCAGAATGCTGCGATGGTCGAGGAATCGACCGCCGCCAGCCACTCGCTGGCCCAGGAGGCCGACGTCCTGGCCGCCTCGGTGGCGCACTTCAAGGTGAGGCAGACGACGCAGGCCGTCGCTCAGCTTCGCGCTCCGGTCTCGGCGCCGAAGGCCAAGCCCGCCTCGGTCGCCGCCGAGCCCGCGCCTGCCCGCAAGCCGCAGCCGGTGGCCGAGACGGTCGCCGCCCTGAAGACCATGGGACGCGGCGGCGCTGCCCTGAAGCCTGAAGCCATCGAAGACGGCTGGGAGGAATTCTGATGACGGCCGCCGTAGTTCTGGCCCCGGTTCTGGACCTGCGCGCGGCCGAGCCGCTGAAGGGCGAGCTGCTGGCGGCGCGCGGTCAGGCCCTGACGCTGGACGGCTCGGCCGTCGAGCGGCTGGGCGGGCTGTGCCTTCAGCTGCTGTTGTCGGCGATCCGCACCTGGCGCGCCGACGGCCAGGCTTTGACCTTCGTCAATGCGTCCGAGGCGCTGACGACCCAATGGAGCGCCTTCGGCGCTTCGCCCTCCGATCTATCCGCACAGGACGCCCCCCAATGACCAAGACCGTTCTGACCGTCGATGATTCACGCACGATGCGCGACATGCTGATGCTGGCGCTCAAGGACGCGGGTTATCGCGTGGTCCAGGCCGAGGACGGCGTCCACGGGCTGGAGGTGCTTCAGGCCGAAAACCCCGACATCGTCATCACCGACATCAACATGCCGCGTATGGACGGTTTCGGCTTCATCGAGGGGATGCGGGCCGACCCGGCGTTCAGCGCCGTCCCCGTGCTGGTCCTGACCACCGAGAGCGACGCCGCCAAGAAGCAGCGCGCCCGCGAAGCCGGGGCCACCGGCTGGATCGTCAAGCCGTTCGACCCCGTGCGTCTGGTCGACGCCGTGCGCCGCGTGGCGGCCTGAGGAACTGAGACGATGAGCGACGATCCGTTCGAGGCGATCAAGGCGACCTTCTTCCAGGAATGCGAGGAGCTGCTCGCTGATCTGGAAGGCAATCTGCTGACGCTGGAGTCCGGATCGACGGACATCGAGGTCATCAACGCCGTCTTCCGCGCCGTCCATTCGGTGAAGGGCGGGGCGGGGGCCTTCGGGCTGGAAGACCTGGTCCGTTTCGCCCACGTCTTCGAGACGCTGATGGACGAGCTGCGCTCGGGCCGAAAACCGTGCGATGAGCCGACGGTGAAGACCCTGCTGCGCGCCGCGGACGTGCTGGCCGACCACGTCGCCGCCGCGCGCGGCGCGGGCGCGCCCGTCGATCCCGTGCGCTCGGCTGGTCTGGTCGCTGAACTGGAAGCCCTGACCTATGGCGGGGCCGCGCCGGTCGCGGCGGCCGAGCCGGAAGAGGACGACTTCGGCTTCACGCCGGTGGCTATGGACCTTGGGGCGTTCGAGGCTCCGGCGGGCCTGCCGGACCTTCCCGACCTGCCGCCCTTGTCGGACCTGGCCGCCCTGGCGCCGCTGCCCGATCTGTCGGCGCCGAGCACATCGCAGGGGTGGAAGGTCGTCTTCCGTCCCCATCCGCGCCTCTACGCCAGCGCCAATGAGACGGGCCTGCTGCTGCGCGAACTGGGCCGCCTGGGCCCGACGCGGGTGCAGATGGACGACAGCGGCCTGCCGCTGCTGGACGCGCTGGAGCCGACGGACAGCCACCTGATCTGGACCATCGAACTGGACGCCGACGTCAGCGAGGCCGAGGTACGCGAGGTCTTCGACTTCGTGGAGATGGATTGCGACCTCAGCGTCACGCCCTTGGGCGATGCGACGCCGGTCGAAGCCGCGCCCGCCGTTATGGCCGACGAGGACGGCAGCGACGCCTCGGCCCTGGCCCGCGCGGCCGCGCCGGAACTGGACATCGCCGCCCTGCTGGCCTCGGTCGGCGCCGCGCCGGCGGAGGCGCCTGCGCCTGTCGCCGTCGCGCCCGTGACCCCTCCGCCCGCCGCGCCGACCGCGCCGCCGCCGGTCAAGCCTGCGCCCGCGCCGGCGCCTGTGCAGGCGACGGCCCCCGCCGCTGCGGCGCCCGTGACCATCCGCGTCGATCTGGAGCGGGTGGATCGCCTGATCAATGCGGTCGGCGAACTGGTCATCCAGCAGGCCATGCTGGCCCAGCGCGTGACCGAAAGCGGCCTGGCCCGTTCGTCCGACATCGGCCTGGGTCTGGAAGACCTCGAACTGCTGACGCGCGAGATCCAGGACAGCGTCATGGCCATCCGCGCCCAGCCGGTGAAGTCGGTGTTCCAGCGCATGCCGCGCCTGGTGCGCGAGGCGGCCGAGGCCACCGGCAAGAAGGTGAAGCTGGTCACGTCCGGCGAGGACACCGAGGTCGACAAGACCGTGGTCGAGCGCCTGGCCGAGCCGATCACCCACATGCTGCGCAACGCCATCGACCACGGGCTGGAAAGCCCGGCGGACCGCCTGGCGGCGGGTAAGCCGGAAGAGGGGACGGTGCGTCTGGCGGCCCTGCACCGCTCGGGCCGGATCGTCATCGAGATCTCCGACGACGGCAAGGGCATCAACCGTCCGCGCGTGAAGGGCATCGCCGTCGAGCGCGGCCTGATCGCCGAGGATGCGGTGCTGTCGGACGACGAGATCGACAACCTGATCTTCCTGCCGGGCTTCTCGACCGCGACCGAGGTGTCGGACCTGTCGGGCCGGGGCGTCGGCATGGACGTGGTGCGCCGCTCGATCCAGTCGCTGGGCGGGCGCATCTCCATCACCTCCAATCCGGGCAAGGGCTCGACCTTCACCCTCAGCCTGCCGCTGACCCTGGCGGTGCTGGACGGCATGGTGGTCGGCGCCGCCGATCAGACCCTGGTCGCGCCGCTCGCCGCCATCGTCGAGAGCCTGACCCCGAACGAGGGCGACATCCACTACGTCGGCGGCGTCGATCCCGTGCTGCGCTTCCGCGAGGCCTTTGTGCCGCTGGTGGACGTCGGCCTGGTCATGGGCTTCCGCGACGCCCCGACCGAGCTGAAGGGCGGGGTGGTGATGATCGTCGAGACCGAAAGCCGCCAGCGCGCGGCCCTGCTGGTCGACGCCATCCACGGCCAGCGCCAGGTCGTCATCAAGAGCCTGGAAACCCATTACCGCCACGTCGAGGGCGTAGCCGCCGCCACCATTCTGGGCGACGGCCGCGTGGCCCTGATCCTCGACATCGACGCCCTTGTGACCGCCAAGCGTTCCCGAACCCCGTCGCGTTCCGACCTGCAAATGGCGAGCTGAGACCATGACCCCGACTGAACACCAGACCCTGACCCCCAATGTCGCCGGGACCGACCGCGAACTGATCGCCTTCCGCATCGGCGAGCAGGAATTCTGCGTCGACATCATGAGCGTGCGCGAGATCCGCGGCTGGACCCCCGCCACGCCCCTGCCGCGCTCGCCCGCCTATATGAAGGGCGTCATCAACCTGCGCGGCGTGGTGCTGCCGATCATCGACCTGGGCGCGCGCTTCGGCCTGGCCACGAACGAGCCGACCGAACGGCACGTCATCATGGTGGCCCATGTCGGTTCGCGCCTGGTCGGCCTGCTGGTCGATGCGGTATCGGACATCGTGCAGCTGTCGGACGCGGCCATCCAGCCGACGCCGGACGTGGCCAGCGACCAGGTGAAGTCCTTCGTGAAGGGCATCTTCGCCGTCGAGGGCGGCCGCATGATCAGCCTGATCGACCTCGACCACGTCCTGCCGGAAAGCGAGGCTGCAGCGGCATGACGACCCTCGCCGGGCGGGAAGCCCTGGTCGAAGGCGAGTTCGTCTTCACGGCCGAGGATTTCCGCCACATCGCCCAGACCCTGCACGCTCACGCAGGCATCGCCCTCAGCGAAGGCAAGGCGGCGCTGGTCTATTCGCGCCTGGCCAAGCGGCTGCGCGTGCTGGGACTGCGCAGCTTCCGCGACTACTGCGCCCTGATCGACGGCGTGGAGGGCGTGGACGAGCGCCAGGCGATGATGGCGGCCCTGACCACCAACGTCACCCGCTTCTATCGCGAGCCGCACCACTTCGATCACCTACGCGACAAGGTGATGCCGGAACTGGCCGCCAAGGCGCGGGCGGGCGGGCGCGTGCGCCTGTGGTCGGCCGCCTGCTCGAACGGGCAGGAGCCATACTCCATGGCGATGACGGTGCTGGACGTTCTGCCGGAAGCGGCTGAGCTGGACGTGCGCATCCTGGCGACGGACATCGACCCCAACATGGTCGCCGAGGGCGCGGCGGGCGTCTATTCCGACGATCTGCTGGCCCCGGTCCCGGCCGCCTCGCGCAAGCATTTCACGCCGGCGCCGGGCGCGCCCGGCCGGTTTAGCGCCGATGCGACGCTGCGCCGTCTGGTGGGGTTCAAGGAGCTGAACCTGATCGGCGACTGGCCGATGCGCGGCCGCTTCGACGTCATCTTCTGCCGCAACGTGGTCATCTATTTCGACGACGCGACCCAGGAACGGGTCTGGGGCCGGTTCACGCCGATCCTGAACCCCGGCGGCGTCCTCTATATCGGCCATTCCGAGCGGGTGACGGGTCCGGCGGCCCATCTGCTGCAACCCGCCGGCCTGACCACCTACGTCAAGGGAGCGGGGGCATGAGCGCGGTCTCGGTCCTGGTGGTGGACGACAGCGCCACCATGCGCAGCCTGATCAGCGCCGTCCTGCGCCGCGATCCGGAGATCAACGTGGTCGGCACGGCCGCCGATCCGCTGGAGGCGCGCGCCAAGATCAAGGAGTTGAACCCCGACGTCATCACCCTGGACGTCGAGATGCCCAATATGAACGGGCTGGAGTTCCTGGAGAAGATCATGCGGCTGCGGCCCATGCCGGTGGTCATGGTCTCGACCCTGACCCAGGCGGGAACCGACGTGACCCTGGCCGCGCTGGAGGTCGGGGCGGTCGACGCCGTGGCCAAGCCCGCGCCGGGCGTGCCCGCCGCCGAAGCCTTCGCCGACCTGGCCGAGAAGGTGAAGGTCGCCGCGCGGTCTCGTGTTCGTCCGCTGGAGGATCGCGCGGTCCGGGGGCACGAGGGCGTCTATCACGCCGACCCCAATCATGTGCTGGCGATCGGCTCGTCCACCGGCGGGGTCGAGGCTCTGTTGACCATACTGTCGGCCTTCCCGGCGGACTGTCCGGCGACGGTCATCACCCAACATATGCCCGCCAGCTTCACCAAGAGTTTCGCCGCCCGCCTGAACAAGGTCTCGGCCGCCACGGTCAGCGAGGCCGAGGACGGCGCGCCGCTGAAGCCGGGCCATGTCTACATCGCGCCGGGCGGCGAGGCCCACCTGGCCGTGTCGGGCGGTCGCTGCCGCCTGGTCGCCGTCGATCCGGTCAACGGCCACCGCCCCTCGGTCGACGTGCTGTTCGGTTCGGTCGCCCAACTGGGCCGCCCGATGACGGGCGTCATCCTGACCGGCATGGGCAAGGACGGGGCCAAGGGCCTGCTGGCCATGCGCCAGGCCGGCGCCCGCACCCTGGGCCAGGATGAGGCGTCCTGCGTCGTCTACGGCATGCCGCGCGCCGCCTTCGAGCTGGGCGCCGTCGAGCGTCAGCTGCCGTTGTCCCGCATGGCTTCGGCCATTCTCGAATCCTGCGCCGCCCGTTCGGGCGCGCCCCAGTCTGTTGCGTAAGGACGTTCATGCCCGCCGCTTCCGCCATTCGCACCCTTGTCGTCGACGATCAGCTGACGATGCGCTCCTTAGTCCGCGCCAGTCTGCAACAGATCGGGGTGCGCGACATCGAGGAGGCGCCCGACGGCGAGGCGGCCCTGCGCTCCCTGCTGGTCCAGCCGGTCCATCTGGTGATCTCGGACTTCAACATGCCGAACCTGGATGGGCTCAGCCTGCTGCGGGCCATCCGGGCGCACCCGCCGATCTCCAAGACGGCCTTCATCATGCTGACCGGCCGGGCCGACCGCGAACTGGTCCAGCGCGCCGTGCAGTTCGGCGTGAACAACTACCTGGTCAAACCCTTCACCACCGCCCAGCTGAAAGAGAAGCTGGAAGCGGTCTTCGGCACGCTGACGTGATCGGCGCGGCCGCTCAGGAGCCGGTGGAGCGGCGCGTGCACGTGGGGCAGGGCGATCACTGCGTGTCGTCCGATCCCGACGTCGTGCTGACGACGGTTCTGGGCAGCTGCGTGGCCCTGTGCCTGCGTGATCCGGCGGCCGGGGTGGGGGGCATGAACCACTTTCTGCTGCCCGAAGGGGCGGGATCGGGAACGGACGCCAGCCGCCGCTACGGCGCCTATCTGATGGAAGTGCTGATCAACGACGTGCTGAAGGCGGGCGGGCGTCGCGACCGGCTGGAGGCCAAGCTGTTCGGCGGCGGCCGCATGTTCGACAGCCTCAGCGACGTGGGCGCCGCCAACGCCGACTTCGCCGAGAAATTCCTGGCCGACGAGGGCATCCCCGTCGTCAGCCGTAGTCTGAGAGGCGCGGGCGGGCGCCGCATTCACTATTGGCCGGTCAGCGGTCGGGCGCGTCAGCGCGTGGTGACGGACGGCGCGATCCTGCCGCCCGCGACGCCGCCGCCGCCGTCCGTCGCGACCGGCGATCTGGAGCTCTTCTGACATGGGCGAGAACGACAACCGCGATCTGTTGGCCGCCATGGCTGCGGAGCTGGCGGACATCCGCGCCGAGATCGAGGCGGCGGGCGGCCTGGTGTCCGAAGTGCTGCGCCAACTGCCGGCCGAGGCGCGGCTGGGCTATCTGACGCGCAGCCAGAGTTTCGATGTCCTGTCCCAGCGCATCGAGGCCCTGTCGGGCCTGGCCCAGGCCGTGGCCGACGATCAGCCGATGGACACCGCCCTGGCCGCCCTGCCCCTGGCCGAGATGGCCGAGCGGATGCAGGAGACGGCGCACCGCGCCCGGCCCGGCGCGGCCCCGATCGCGGACGCTGACGACACCGAGCCCGTCGCGACGGCGGGCGTGCTGCACCTGTTCTGACCCATGGCCGAGGACCGCATTAATCTGGAGCAATCGACGGTCCTGCTGGTGGACGACGCGCCGCAGGCGCTCGACATGCTGGGCTCGATCTTCCAGGGCTTCGGCGTCAAGGAGCAGATCAAATGCCCCTCGGCCGCCGAGGCGGTGAAAATCCTGCAACAGCGCCCGGTCGATCTGATCATCATCGACTGCGGCGACCCGGAGATGGACGGCTACGCCTTCACCCGCTGGCTGCGGCGCGAAACGCCTGCGCCCCTGCGCTACACCCCCGTCATCCTGGTGACGGGCCACGCCTCGCAGGCCAAGGTTCAGGAAGGGCGCGACTGCGGCGTCAGCTTCGTGGTCGCCAAGCCCTTGACGCCCGCGGTGCTGCTGAAGCGCATCCTGTGGCTGGCGGGCGACGAGCGCGAGTTCGTCGAGTGCGAGACCTACGTCGGCCCCGATCGCCGGGTGCGCAACTTCGGGCCGCCGGTCGGCATGGCCGGGCGACGCAAGGGCGACCTGTCGGCCCACGTCGGCCACGCCGTTGAGGAAAACATGGATCAGGCCGACATCGACATGCTGTTGAAGCCGCAGAGGGTGTCGCTGTGAGCGAGGTTCGGACGCAGAAGATCAGGACGTCTCTGGCGCAGCAGATGACCCAGCCGGGCGGGCGGACGCTGGCGGATGTCGAACGCCGCGCCAATGAGCGCCTGGGCCGCCACAAGGCCGAGGTCATGGCCGAGATCGAAGCCGCCGTCGGGGGGCTGGAAGGGCTGTGCGCCGCACGGTCGGAGGCGTCGGCCGCCGAGGTCTATCGACTGGCGTCGCGCATTCTGGATCTGGCGGGTTTCTTCGACACCGGCCCGCTGTTCGACGCCGGCTACAGTCTGGCCGACGTGTCGGATCGCATGGCGACGGCCGGCGTCTGGGACTGGCCGCCGGTTCAGGTGCACGTTCAGGCTTTGCGGCTGATCCTCAAGGCCGGTTGCGAACGCAATGCGGCTACCGATCATCTGTTGGCGGGACTGAAGGCCGTGGCGGTGAAGGCGCGCGCCTAATTCCTTCTCCCCTTGTGGAGGTGGCTCGCGAAGCGAGACGGATGAGGGGTTGCGGGACGTTCGCCTCGCAATCCTTGCATCCGGTTTCGGAGAGACCCCTCATCCGGCCCTGCCGGGCCACCTTCTCCCGCAAGGGGAGAAGGGTCGGATCAGCCGTAGCGGGCGATGCCCAGGTCGGCGGTTTCGATGTCGGGGGTCTGGCCGCTGATCAGGTCGGCGATGACGCGGGCCGAGCCGCAGGCCATGGTCCAGCCCAGGGTGCCGTGGCCCGTGTTCAGGAACAGGTTGTCCAGCTTGGTCTTGCCGATGACGGGGGTGCCGTCCGGCGTCATCGGGCGCAGGCCGGACCAGTAGCTGGCCGCCTTCAGGTCGCCCGCGCCGGGGAACAGCGAGCCGACCGAGTGCTCCAGCGTGTTGCGGCGCTGTTCCGGCAGGACGTTGTTGTAGCCCGAGATCTCGGCCATGCCGCCGACGCGGATGCGGTCGCCCAGGCGGGTGATGGCCACCTTGTAGCTCTCGTCCATGATGGTCGAGACGGGGGCGGCGGGCTCGTCGATGATCGGGGCCGTGATCGAATAGCCCTTCACCGGATAGACCGGCAGGGTCATGCCCAGCGGCTTGACCATCTGCGGCGAGTACGACCCCAGAGCCAGCACATAGGCGTCGGCCGTGACCACGCCCTTGTCGGTCTTGACCCCGGTGATGCGGCCGCCCTCGGCGATCAGGCCCTGGATGGTCGTGCCGTACTGGAAGGTCACGCCCTGAGCGGCCGTCGCATGATCGGCCAGGGCGTTGGTGAATTTGAAGCAGTCGCCGGTCTCGTCGCGCGGCAGGCGCAGGCCGCCGACGAACAGGTCGCGCGTGGCCTTCAACCCCGGCTCGGCGCGGATGCAGCCGTCCTGGTCCAGCACTTCGAACGGGACGCCGCCTTCGCGCAGGACTTCGGTGTCCTTGTAGATGCCGTCCAGCTGCTTTTGCGTGCGGAACAGCTGCAGCGTGCCCTGGGTGCGGTGATCGTATTCAAGGCCCAGCTCTTCGTTCAGCTCGGTCTGCACCACCTGGCTGTAGTCGGCCAGGCGCACCATGCGCGCCTTGTTCAGGGCATAGCGGCTGGAGGTGCAGTTGCGCAGCAGGGCCAGCAGCCAGCGCACGGTCGGGGCGTTGATCTGGGGGTGCAGGATCAGAGGGGCGTGGCGCATGAACAGCCACTTGACCGCCTTGGCCGGAATGCCGGGCGCGGCCCAGGGCGAGGAATAGCCGGGCGAGATCTCGCCCGCATTGGCGAAGCTGGTCTCCAGCGCCGGGCCGGTCTGGCGGTCGATGACGGTCACCTCATGACCCTGGCGGGCCAGGTAGTGGGCGGTGGTCACGCCGATGACGCCGGCGCCGAGAATTGCGATCTTCATGGGTCTTGACCTTGCGCGAACCAGACGCGTGGCCCCCTAGACCAGATTTTGCGCCCGTCGCGCAAGTCGCAGTTTGTGTGCGTCGCAATATCGACGGTGTTGATAAGGACTGCCTGTGTTCGGCCGATCACGGTTGATTATTTGCTCGCTATATCGGGCAGGCGCGACAAGCTTGATCTAGGAGGATCGGGTCGGGTCGGTCAGCGGCTCGCCGTAGTGGCGGTCGCCGTGCAGATTGGCGGCCAGGGGGGCGGTGGTCCGCTCGATCAGGCGATGCACCTCGGGCTTGTCCGGCCCCTGATGCAGGGCGCGGATGCCCTCGTTGACGGCGGCGTCCGCGTGGGTGATCCGCTGGTTGTGCCGGATGTAGTCCAGCCAGGTCGGCGTCTGGTATTTCTCGACCCAGATCTGCGGTTCGGCCAGGTCGCGCATCAGGCGCCACTGGCGCGCGCCGTCACGGCGGCGGATGCGGCGCCGCTCGTCCATCAGGGCCAGGAAGGCGTCGATGTCTTCCTCGCGGATACGATAGGCGATGGAGACGATGACCGGCCCGCTGCGCGGCTCGATCGCCAGGGCGGTCTGCGGCTCGGTCCAGCGGCGCAGCAGGTCCATGTTGAGGTTGGCGGTCGAGGGCAGGGGCACTTTCAGGCCGATCAGCACGCACAGAACCAGCACCCCCGCTGAAACGCCCAGGGCGACGTCGACGCCATAGGTCTGGGCCAGGCTGCCCCATAGCCAGCTGCCGCCCGCCATGCCGCCGAAGGCCGCCATCTGATACAGCGCCAGCGCCCGCGCCACGACCCAGCGCGGCACCGACATCTGGACCGTGACGTTGAAGCTGGACAGCACCAGCACCCAGCCCGCCCCCGCCAGCATCAGCGCCGGCAGGGTGACGGCCAGCCAGGGGATGTAGGCCAGGCCCAGGGCCGCCGCCGCGAAGGCCAGGGCGGCGACGCGGACGATGGTCTCGGTCTCGTATTTCGCGCGCAGACGCCCGACGAACAGCGCCCCGCCGACCGCGCCGATGCCGAACGACCCCAGCAGCAGACCGAACGCCAGGGGGCCGCCGCCGCCTTCGCGCGCGACGACGGGCATCAGGGCCTGGACCGCGCTGGCGCCGACGCCGAACACCACGGCGCGCAGCAGCACGGCGGTCACGTGCGGCGACAGGAAGGCGTAACGCACTCCGCCCGCCATGGCCGCCAGCAGGCCTTCGCGCGGCAGGGTCTGCTTGGGCCGCTCGGGCTTCCAGCGGAACAGCACGACCAGCAGGCCCAGATAGCTGACGGCGTTGACGGCGAAGGCCGCCGCCGCGCCCGCCGCCGCCACGATCATGCCGCCCAGCGCCGGGCCGACGCTGCGGGCCATGTTGAAGCCCATGGAGTTCAGGGTCACGGCCCCGGCCAGATCCTCACGCGGGACCATGTCGCCGACCGACGCCTGCCACGCCGGGCCGTTGAAGGCCGTGCCGCAGCCGATCAGGAAGGTGAAGGTCAGCAGCACCCAGGGCGTGATCCAGCCCATCCAGGTCATGGCGGCCAGCCCCGCCGAGACCAGCAGCATGAAGGTCTGGGCCGCCAGCATGATCTTGCGCCGGTCCACCGTGTCGGCCAGCGCCCCGGCCGCCAGCGACAGCAGCATGATCGGCAAGGTGATCGACGCCTGCACCAGGGCGACCATCTGCGCCGAGGCGATGGAGGTCATCATCCACGCGGCGCCGACCGACTGGATCAGGCCGCCGAAATTGGTGACCAGGCTGGTGATCCACACTGCCCGGAAGATCGGATGCCGCAGCGGCGCCAGGGCCGAGGGGCGCTCCGGCGGGACGGACGGCGGCCCAGAAGCGGCGGCGTCGGCGGTCGAACTCATGCGGGGCGGCTCCTCGCATGGACGATACGGAGCAAGCGGGAACCGACGACGACCATGCGGGCAGTCCACACGGCTTCGACGGGGGAAGCAAGCCGGGAAGCGGTCACTCTGGGTTCCGGATTATTGGCGTCGCGAGGGCGGCGGCGGGACGCTATAGGAAGGTCGTGACCGTCCCAGCCGTTCCCCCGATGTCGCCCTCGACCCCCTTCACCGTAGCCGCCCTGTATCGTTTCGCGCCCGTGGCCGACCCGGCGGCGCTGCGTCTGCACCTGCTGGACCTGTGCGGGACGCAGGTGCGCGGCACGCTTCTGGTGGCGCATGAGGGGATCAACGGCACCATCGCCGGGCCTGAAGCCGACGTCGCCCGCGTCGTCGACGGCGTGCGCGCCCTGCCGGGGTTCGAGCGGCTGGAGCTGAAGTATTCGACGGCCCAGGCCATGCCCTTCCACCGTATGAAGGTGCGGGTGAAGGCCGAGATCGTCACCATGGGCCAGCCCGACATCGATCCGGTCGAGGGCGTGGGAGCCTATGTTTCGCCTCAGGACTGGAACGCCCTGATCGCCGATCCCGACACCGTTCTCATCGACACGCGCAACGACTATGAGGGTGAGATCGGCGCCTTTGAAGGCGCGGTCCAGCCCAACACCCGCACCTTCCGCGAGTTCGCCGACTGGTTCCGCACCGAGGGGCGCGCCCTGCTGGACCGGCCGACCCCGCCCAAGGTCGCCATGTACTGCACCGGCGGCATCCGCTGTGAAAAGGCCACCGCCTTCCTGAAGGCCGAGGGTGTGCGCGACGTGCATCACCTGGAAGGCGGCATCCTGAAATATCTGGAGACCGTGCCGGAGCCGGAAAGCCTGTGGCGCGGCGAGTGCTTCGTCTTCGACGAGCGGGTGGCCGTGGGGCACGGGCTCGTCGAGGGCGAACATACGTTGTGCCGGGGATGCAGGATGCCGGTCAGCCCTGAGGGGCGTCGCTCTGCCCGCTATGTCGAGGGCGTGTCCTGCGACCGCTGCTGGGACAGCCGGGATCAGGTCCAGCGCGAAGGCTACGCCGAGCGGCAGAAGCAGATGGAGATCGCCCGCGCCAGGGGCGTGGCGCACGTGGGGGCGGCGCAGAAGGGTTAGAAGTCTCTCTCCGCCCATGCCATCCTCCTGGCCTTATCAGGAGGCCCGCCTATGTCCGCCTTGCGTCCCGTCGAGCGTCTCGACACCCATGAGGTGTCCAATCAGGTTCCGCCGCTGGAGGACGTCGACCTGTTCTCCGGGGACAGGGCTCTGCACGACGCCGTGCGCCATTGGGGCGGGGCGGGGCATGTCGAGCGGCTGACCGATCTGGGCCGCCGCTGCGGCTCGGCCGAGGTGATCGACTGGGGCGTGCAGGCCAATCGCATCCCGCCGGTGCTGGACACCCACGACCGCTACGGCCGCCGCATCGACGAGGTGACGTTTCATCCGGCCTATCATCAGCTGATGGACCTGGGGCTGGGCGCAGGCCTCGCCGCCAGCGCCTGGGACGGGACGCCGAACGGGCATCTGCTGCATGCCGCGATCCTGTTCCTGACGGGGCAGGCGGATTCAGGGACCAGTTGCCCCATGACCATGACCTACGCCTCGGTCGCGGCGCTTCAGGCCGATCCGGCCGTGGGCGATCCGTGGATCGGGGGCGTGCTGTCCGGCCGTTATGACCCTGCGGTGCGTCCGGCGAGCGAGAAGGCGGGCGTGACGCTCGGCATGGCCATGACCGAGAAGCAGGGCGGCTCGGACGTACGCGCCAACACCACCCGCGCCGAGCCGGTCGGCGAGGACGGCTGGTACGGCCTGACCGGGCACAAGTGGTTCTGTTCGGCGCCGATGTGCGACGCCTTTCTGACGCTGGCCTATGCGCCGGGCGGGCTGACCTGCTTCATCCTGCCGCGCTGGCTGCCGGACGGGACGCGCAGTGCGGGCTTCCGCGTCATGCGGCTGAAGGACAAGATGGGCGACCGCTCCAACGCCTCGTCCGAGGTCGAGTATCACGGCGCGCTGGCGCAAAGGCTGGGCGAAGAGGGGCGGGGCGTGGCGACCATCATCCGCATGGTCCAGCACACGCGGCTGGACTGCGTGGTCGGCTCGGCGCTGCAGATGCGCGGGGCGCTGGCCCAGGCGGCGTGGCACGCCGCGCACCGAACGGCCTTCCAAAAGCGGCTGATCGACCAGCCGATGATGGCCGCCGTCCTGACCGATCTGGCGGTGGAGAGCGAGGCGGCGACGGCCCTGTCGATGCGGCTGGCGGCCACCTTCGACGCAGACGACGCCGTGGGGCGTCTGTTGACGCCGGTCGCCAAATACTGGGTCTGCAAGCGCGCGCCGAACCTGGTCTATGAGGCGATGGAGGCGCTGGGCGGCGCGGGCTATGTCGAGACGGGGCCGATGCCGCGCCTGTTCCGCCAGTCGCCGCTGAACGCCATCTGGGAAGGCTCGGGCAATGTCATCGCCCTAGACGTGCTGCGCGCGGCGGGGCGAGAGCCGGAGGCCGTCGAGGCCCTGCGCGACTGGCTGGCGTCGCAGGCCGGGAAGTCCCCCGACTATGACCGCTTCATCGCCGGATTGGACGTGACGGCGAGCGAGGCGGGGGCGCGGCTGGCGGTCGAGCGGCTGGCGCTGGCGGCCCAGGCGGCGGCCCTGCTGGAGATGCACAGTCCCTCGGCCGAGGCCTTCATCGCCCTTCGTCTGCGTCCGCGCGGCATGGCCTATGGGGCCTATGAGGTCGAGGCGGATCACCGGGCGGTGCTGGAGCGGGCCATGCCGGTGTGAAGCCCAGATAGGACGAAGGCCTCGCGGGGGCTCCGCGAGGCCTTCGGTGGTGGAGCTAAGCGGAGTCGAACCGCTGACCTCTTGAATGCCATTCAAGCGCTCTACCAACTGAGCTATAGCCCCAGGCCGTTTCGGCTTGGTTATGTCGTCGACCGGGTCAAGCGAAAGCGCCTGGAAAGGACGAAGGCCCCGCGGCGTTCCGCGAGGCCTTCGATGGTGGAGCTAAGCGGAGTCGAACCGCTGACCTCTTGAATGCCATTCAAGCGCTCTACCAACTGAGCTATAGCCCCGAACCTTTCGGTCGGTCCCGCCGGGGAGCGAATGTCGCCCCCCGGCGAGGCGCGGAAACTAGGTCAGGCCGTTTTGAAGATCAAGCGGGTCTGACACATTTTTTTCCGCTTATTTTTCCGAACCTTGCTGCTTAGTCGTCGTCGCGCGACGGCTTGGCCAGCTCTTCGTCGAGGTCATCGTCGTCTTCGTCTTCGATGAAGGGCACGGAATCATCATCGTCGTCGTCCAGGACGTCGTCGTCATCGTCGCCGTCGGACGAACCCATGCCGGCGTCGTCGCCGCCCGGCTCGCCGTCGTCGTCGTCCGGGGTCAGGATCGGCTCATGGCCTTCCTGGTCGATTTCGGGGGTGGAGCCTTCGGCGTCCTCTTCGTCATCGTCGCCGTCGACCGACTTGTCGGCGACTTGATCTTCGGATTCTTCGTCAGCGGCGTAGCCGGCGCCGCGACGCACGCGACGGCTGCGGACGGCTTCTTCCATCGGATCGAACTCGGTGTCGCACTTGGGGCAGCGAGCCGGGCGACGGTTCAGATCGTAGAATTTGGCCTGGCAGTTCGGGCAGACCTGCTTTTGGCCCAGTTCGGGATTGGCCACGTGATTAGACCTTCGGCGGGTTTAAGGGAAAATCGGAAATAGGGCGGCTCCCTTGCCACCGGCGGGGGCCGCTGTCAAAAGCCTTCTTTTCCGCGCCTGCGCGGCCCTCCTGACATTCGGAGCCTGCACCAGGGTGAGCACTCCCCAGACCTTCACCGCGTCCCGCGTTTCCGGGCTGAGAGGCGTGGTCCGCGCGCCGGGCGACAAGTCGATGTCGCATCGGGCTCTGATCTTCGGCGGCATGGCCGAGGGCGTGACCGAGATCGAGGGGCTGCTGGAAGGCGACGACATCCTGGCCACCGGCCGCGCCATGCAGGCGCTGGGCGCTTCGGTCGAGCGGATCGGCGAGGGGCGCTGGCGGGTTGAGGGGCGCGGGCCGCTGCGTTCGCCTGACGGCGTCATCGACTGCGGCAACGCCGGGACCGGGGTGCGCCTGCTGATGGGGGCGGTCGCGGGCTATGCGCTGACGGCGACCTTCGACGGCGACGCCTCCTTGCGCAAGCGGCCGATGAAGCGCGTCACTGGGCCGCTGGCCGAGATGGGCGCGCGTTTCGACTGGAACGCGGCCGAGGACCGGGTGCCGCTGACCCTGCACGGGGGCGGACTGAAGGGCGTGACCTTCGTGCAGAACGTCGCCTCGGCCCAGATCAAGTCGGCCATCCTGCTGGCCGGGCTGAACGCCACGGGCGAGACCGTCGTGGTCGAACCGGAGAAGAGCCGGGACCACACCGAGCGGATGCTGCGCGCCTTCGGCGCCGAGCTTGAGGTGACGGAAGAAGGCGCCGGCTGGCGCATCCGTCTGCCGGGCGGACAGAGGCTGAAGGGAACCCACGTCGCCGTGCCGGGCGATCCGTCCTCGGCGGCCTTCCCTCTGGCGGCGGCCCTTGTGGTTCCGGGGTCGGAAGTGACGGTCGAGGGGGTGATGCTGAACCCGCTTCGCACCGGCCTGTTCCAGACCTGGCTGGACATGGGCGCGGACCTGACCATCACGAACCGGCGCATGGCCGGGGGCGAAGAGGTCGGCGACGTCACCGCCCGTCATTCGGCGCTGAAGGGGATCGTGGTTCCCGAAGACCGCGCGGCCTCCATGATCGACGAATATCCGATCCTGGCCGCCACCGCCGCCTTCGCCGAGGGGCGCACCGTCATGCGCGGCGTCGGCGAGATGCGCGTCAAGGAAAGCGACCGCATCGCCCTGATGGTCGCAGGTCTGTCGGCCTGCGGCGTCCAGGTCGAAGAGGAGCCGGAGGGCTTCATCGTCACCGGCGCGCCCGGTCCGGTGAAGGGCGGCGCGACCGTCGACACCGCCCACGATCACCGCATCGCCATGAGCCATCTGGTGCTGGGTCTGGCGGCGGAGCAGCCCGTCTCGGTCCGCGATCCCGAGATGATCGCCACCAGCTTCCCCGGTTTCGTGGAGATGATGAACGGGCTGGGCGGGAACATCGTCGCGGGAGATGCAGCATGAGTCTCGTCATCGCCGTCGACGGCCCCGCCGCATCGGGCAAGGGCACCATCGCCGCGCGCCTGGCCGCCCACTACGGCCTGCCGTATCTGGACACGGGCCTGCTGTATCGCGCCGTGGGACTGGCGGTGCTGGATGCGGGCGGGGATCTGGGCGACGCCGAGGCGGCGGCGCAGGCCGCGCGGGCGCTGGACCTGGCGAGCCTGAACGACAATCCGCGCCTGACTGATCGCGGGGCGGGCGAGGCGGCCAGCCGGGTCGCCAGCCATCCGGGGGTGCGCGCGGCCCTGCTGAAGCTGCAGCAGGACTTCGCCGCCCAAGCGGGCGGGGCGGTGCTGGACGGGCGCGACATCGGCACGGTGATCGCGCCGGACGCTCCGGCCAAGCTCTATATCGCCGCCAGCCCCGAGGTGCGCGCCGAGCGCCGCTGGAAGCAGCTGACTGCGCGCGGCGAGGTCATCGCCTTTGAGGACATGCTGGAGGATATCCGCCGTCGCGACGCCCGCGACGCCGGTCGCGACGACGCCCCCATGGTCCAGGCGGACGACGCCGTCTTGCTGGATACGACCGATCTGGGTATAGAGGCCGCCTTCGATGCGGCCCGCCGTATCGTCGAGGCGGCGCGAGCCAGGGCAGGGATCTGATCCCGCCGGGCGAATCCAACGCTCCGATCTCCTCGACGGCCGCGGGCGTTCTGGCTTTCTCTTCGTGCGCATTGCTGCGCGCCCGGCCTCGTTTCGTGACGACCTGACTTCCTCTTTGTTTTCACCCATTCGCGCATGTCCGCTCGGCCGTGTGCGTTTCGCCTTTCATCAACCCCAAGAGTTTCCATGACTGAAACCCTCAACCCCACCCGCGACGATTTCGCCGCCCTGCTCGACGAACAGCTGCAAGGCCGCGACCTCGGCGAAGGCCAGGTCGTTCACGGCCGCGTCGTCGGCATTGAAAAAGACATCGTCATCATCGACGTCGGTCTGAAGACCGAAGGCCGCATCGCCATGCGCGAGTTCGGCCAGGGCGAAGGCGCCGTCCTGCCCAAGGTCGGCGACAACGTCGAAGTCTACCTGGAGCGCGTCGAGAACGCCCTGGGCGAGGCCGTCATCAGCCGCGACAAGGCTCGCCGTGAAGAAGCCTGGACCCGTCTGGAAGCCGTGTTCGCCGAAGGCCACCCGGTCAACGGCGCCATCGTCGGTCGCGTCAAGGGCGGCTTCACCGTCGACCTGGGCGGCGCCTCGGCCTTCCTGCCGGGCTCGCAAGTCGACATCCGCCCGGTGCGCGACGTCGGCCCGCTGATGGGCAAGGAACAGCCCTTCGCCATCCTGAAGATGGACCGTCCGCGCGGCAACATCGTCGTCTCGCGTCGCGCCATCCTGGAAGAAGCCCGCGCTGAACAGCGCACGGAGCTGGTCGGCCAGCTGCAAGAAGGCGAAATCCGCGAAGGCGTCGTCAAGAACATCACCGACTACGGCGCTTTCGTCGACCTGGGCGGCATCGACGGCCTGCTGCACGTCACGGACATGTCGTGGAAGCGCGTGTCGCACCCGTCGCAAGTCCTGGCCGTCGGCGACACCGTCAAGGTCCAGATCGTCAAGATCAACCCGGACACCCAGCGCATCTCGCTGGGCATGAAGCAGCTGCAGTCGGATCCGTGGGACGGCGTCGAAGCCAAATACCCGGTCAACGCCAAGTACACCGGCCGCGTCACCAACATCACCGACTACGGCGCCTTTGTTGAGCTGGAAGCCGGCGTTGAAGGCCTGGTCCACGTGTCGGAAATGTCCTGGACCAAGAAGAACGTCCACCCGGGCAAGATCGTCTCCACCTCGCAGGAAGTGGACGTCATCGTCCTGGACGTCGACAGCGCCAAGCGTCGTATCTCGCTGGGCCTGAAGCAGGCTCAGAACAACCCGTGGGAGGCCTTCCTGGAGGCTCACCCGGTCGGTTCGACCGTCGAAGGCGAAGTCAAGAACGCCACCGAGTTCGGCCTGTTCGTCGGCCTGGACAACGACATCGACGGCATGGTCCACCTATCGGACCTGGACTGGAACGTGTCGGGCGAAGAAGCCATCCAGCGCTACCGCAAGGGCGAGGTCATCAAGGCCAAGGTTCTGGACGTCGACATCGAGAAGGAGCGCGTCTCCCTGGGCGTCAAGCAACTCGGCGGCGACCCGATGGAAGGCGACACCTACAAGCGCGGCCAGCAGATCACCGTCACCGTGACGGCGATCGAGACCGGCGGCATCGAGGTGAAGTTCGGTGAAGACGACGCGCCGGTCACGGCCTTCGTCCGCAAGTCGGACCTGTCGCGCGACCGCAACGAGCAGCGCACCGAGCGCTTCGCCGTGGGCGACCGCGTCGACGCCATGATCACCGCCGTCGACAAGGCCACGCGCCGCGTCTCGGTCTCGATCAAGGCTCTCGAGATGAAGGACGAACAGGAAGCCATCGAACAGTTCGGGTCGTCGGACTCGGGCGCTTCGCTGGGCGACATCCTGGGCGCCGCGCTCAAGAACGCATCGAAGGAATAGGTTTCTCCGTCTGACGGGAAGCCAGGGGCGGCCGGAGCGATCCGGCCGCCCCTTTTCTTTTGCGCGTCGCATCGGCGCGATCTTCTCGGAATCGATCGCAGCGTCTGTCGGCTTTTTCTCCCTGCGAGAGCCCCTTGCGCGGCGAAACCTGTCCGCCTCGAAAGCAAGAAACCTTCACGACGATACGTTTTGTCTCTTTCTTCCTGTGGCGACAGACGGTTAGGGTGTCGTCCCGGACGGTGAAGCCAAGGCGGGGGCCTGAATGATCAAGTCTGAACTGATCGAGAAACTGGCGGCTGAGAACCTGCATCTCACCCATGCTGAGGTGGAGCGGGTCGTGAACGTGATCCTAGGCCGTATGACAGAGACCCTGTCGGACGGCGGGCGGGTCGAGCTTCGCGGTTTCGGCGCCTTCTCGGTGCGTAGCCGCCCGGCGCGGACGGGGCGCAATCCCCGCACCGGCGAGACGGTCGAAGTCCCGGCCAAGGCCGTGCCCTTTTTCAAGAGCGGCAAGGAACTGCGCGAGCGTCTCAACGCTTCCGGCGACGCCTGACCTCTAATCGAAAGACTGAAGATCCCATGAGCCTGCTGACCGAGTTTCGGGAATTCGCCGCGCGCGGCAACGTCGTCGACCTGGCGGTCGGCGTCATCATCGGCGCTTCGTTCGGCAAGATCGTCACCAGCCTGGTCGATCAGGTGGTGATGCCGCCGATCGGCTTGCTGCTGGGCAAGGTCGACTTCTCCAAGATGGAATGGGTGCTGGTGCCGGAGAACCCGGCGACCGAGGCGGTCGAAAAGGTGGCCATTCAGTACGGCGCCTTCATCAACACCCTGATTCAGTTCCTGATCGTGGCCTTCGTGGTCTTCCTGGCGGTTAAGGCCATTAACAAGATGCGCCGCGAGCAGCCGGCCGAGCCTGCAGCCGGCCCGACGCCGACCGAAGCCCTGCTGGCCGAAATCCGCGACGAGCTGAAGGCGCGCCCCTAAGGGGATGTCGCAGCGAGGGTCGTCTCAGGCCCTCGCTTCCACCGCTGAGCGGTGCGCGGGCGCCGGCGTCAGCCGCAGAGCGGCGCTGGCCCGCGCGGGCAGCGGCCGCAAACAGAAGGAATAGTCGCCGTCATATGGGGTGGGCCGCCAGCCTGCGTCCTGCATCCCTGTATCGAAGGCGACATGACAGTGGCCCCAGCCGCCTTCGCGCCGTGCGCGTTCGCCGAAGCGGCCCAGGGCGCGCTGAAGATCGGACGAGGCGACCTGCAGCCTCATCTTGGCGGCGCCCAGGGCCGGCGCCAGGCGGCGCAGGCTCTCGCACAGGGTCTGAATGGCCGTTGCGTCGTTCTCCAGCGCAATCAGGTCGATGATCTCGAGGATCGGCGGCTCTAGCGGGGTCTGTTTGTTCAGCATGGCGACGGCGAAGCCCGTGATGCGCCCGCCCTGCCTGTGCGCCAGGGTCAGGGGCGGCACGGTCAGATCCGGGTCCGACAGCCGCCATTTCATGATGGAAGGGCTGCGGTCCGCGATCAGGCGCCCTTCGGCCAGCAGGGCCTGCCAGAAACGCGCATAGTCTGATCGCGCGGACAAGTCGGGGTTCAGGCTCACGGTCGGGGGCAGACGGCGCTCGGCCTGGCGCAGGCCGCGTCCCTTGAGCAGGCGGGGCAGGGGCGACAACTGTTCGCCCAGCAGGTCCGCCATCGCCGGGGCGTGCTCGACCACGCCGCGCAAGGCGCGCCCGCATAGGCAGGCGGCCGGGTCGATCATCCAGGACAGCTTCACCGCATGGGCGTCGGGCGGCCAGGGAATCATGCCGTGCCGCTTGTAGAGGGGGCTGGAGCGAGCGTTCGCGTTCAGCGTGTACCTCGCGAAGCAGTCGGGCTGGTCGAGGAAGGCGTCGATCAGGGCGCGACTGCGACCTCGCTGGGCTGGAGGCACGACGATGGAATAGCCGGTGGCGCCATGCAGAGCGCGGCCGTTCAGCCAGAATCGCTGGATGAAATTGCCGACCACGGCTTCAGCGCCCGCACCGTGGTCGATCACCCATCCGTGCGGGGCGTCGATTTCGGCCGCTGCCGGATTGGTCATCAGCCACCGCCAACCCGCCGTCGAACGTTCGGGCCACCAGACGCTGCGATGCAGCCGATTGACGGCTTCCAGATCGGACGCATTCAGCGGGCGCAGCGGCATGGAGCGGCTCCTTGTGCAGGTACAAGGAGCGTTCACTTAAAACGTGTATAATAGTCTAACCGCACTCAAAACGAGAAATGTTTGGCCGTTATGCGACGACCTGGCGGCCGGATTTCGCCGTTAACGCTTGTTTGCAATCCGTGACCGTGCTGTTTCTGCACGCTTCCGCGCCCGTCGGGGGCGCAAGAGATGGAGCTTGCCGTTGAGAACGACGGACGGAGGGGGCGCGCGATCGGCGCGCCGGCCCGGCACTCGAGGGGGCGCAGCCCAGGCGATGGCTATGAATGAAACGATGTCGATCATGATCTGCGCGGGGGCCCAGGCATGAATATCGTCATCGCGATCGGTCTGATCATCACCCTGGTCACGGGCGTGCCCGTGCTGATGCAGATCCTGAAGAACCACCCGCGCGGGCTGATCATCCTGTTCTTCGCGGAGATGTGGGAGCGTTTCTCCTACTACGGGATGCGCGGCATCCTGATCTTCTTCCTGACGCAGCACTTCCTGTTCGACGACGCCTTGGCGGGTTCGACCTACGGCTCCTACACCTCGCTGGTGTATCTGTTGCCGCTGCTGGGCGGCATGATGGCCGACCGCTTCATCGGCACGCGCAAGGCCGTGGCCTTCGGCGCCCTGCTGCTGGTCGCCGGTCACGCCATGATGGCCTTCGAGGGCCGTCCGGCCACCGAAACCCTGACCTATCAGGGCGCGGCCTATGAGATTTCGGCCGAGGGCCGGGGCGCCGCGCGCGACGTGGGCATCGTGATCGACGGTCAGAAGTACGCCTTCGCCCCGGTCGAGAACGGCCTGGCGATCAAGGATCTGCCGCAAGGCGCGCCGATTCCGGCCGTGCTGCCGACCGGCGAATACAAGATCGACGTCACCCGCGACATGGCGGGCATCAACGTCTTCTACCTGGCCGTGGCTCTGATCATCATGGGCGTGGGCTATCTGAAGCCGAACATCTCCACCATCGTGGGGCAGTTGTATCCCGAGGGCGATCCGCGCCGGGATTCGGGCTTCACCCTCTATTATTACGGCATCAACCTGGGGGCCTTCTGGGCCGCGGTGCTGTGCGGCTACCTGGGTCAGACGGTCGGCTGGTGGGCGGGCTTCGGCTTGGCCGGCGTCGGCATGGCGCTGGGCTGGGTCGTCTTCGTCCTGGGCAAGCCGCTGCTGCAGGGCAAGGGCGAGCCGCCGGCCGAGGGCAATCTCAAGAAGCCTTTCCTGGGGCCGCTGAACCGCGAATGGTCGATCTATCTGCTCAGCATCCTGGGCGTCGGCGTGGTGTGGTTTATGGTTCAGCGCAACGCCCTGGTGGGCTGGGTGCTGGGCGCCGCGACCCTCGCGTCGCTGGCCTTCATCGCCTACATCATCATCAAGGTCTGCGAGAACCGCATCCAGCGCGAACGCATGATGCTGGCGGTGGTGCTGATCATCGGTTCGGTGGTTTTCTTCACGCTGTTCGAACAGGCGGGCACGTCGCTGAACCTGTTTGCCGACCGGAACGTCGACCTCAGCCTGACGCCGACGGCGGTGCAGTTCCTGGGCGTCACCATCGGCACGCCCTCGCAACTGGCTGCGGCGGGCATCACTCCGTCGGGCTTCTGGATCGACGCCACGGTGACGGCGGCACAGACCCAGTCGTTCAACGCCGGCTTCATCCTGATCTTCGCGCCGATCATGGCGGCCCTGTGGGCCTTCCTGGGCAAGCGCAACCTGGACCCGAACCCGACGCTGAAGTTCGGTCTCGGCCTGCTGCAGGTCGGCCTGGGCTTCATGATCGTGGTGTGGGGCGCGGGCATGGCCGACTCGGCCTTCCAGATGCCGATCCTGCTGCTGGGTCTGCTCTACATGTTCCACACCCTGGGCGAGCTGTTCCTGTCGCCGGTGGGCCTGTCGGAGATCACCAAGCTGTCGCTGGCCAAGGTGGTTAGCTTCATGATGGCCGTGTGGTTCCTGGCCTCGTCCATCGCCCAGTACGTCGGCGGCTGGATCGCCGGCCTGGCCGGCACCGAAACCGTGGGCGGCCAGGTGCTGGACCCCGGCGCGGCGCTGCGCACCTCGCTCGAGGTGTTCGAGATGCTGGGCCTGTGGGGCATGGGCATCGGCGTCGGCTTCATCGTCATCAGCTTCTTCATCAAGGGCTGGTCGCACGAAAAGGCGGCGCAGTAAGCGCACTCGGCGCGGCGGGTCCGGCGTTCGCGTCGGGCCGGCTGACACGCAAGGAAAGGGCGGCGTCTCGCAGGAGGCGCCGCCCTTTTCAGTTGGTCCGGGATCGCCCGCCTGGCGCCGGCTCGCGTTGGGGGGACGAGACGACGACCGGAGGGTTCTCTTCTTATGGCTCAGAAGGTCTTGCGCAGGCGGATCTGGTAGAAGGTCCGCGGGTCGACGAAGCGGTTCTCGACGAAGGCGATCGGTCGGGCGATGCGGTCCCCGAACTCGGTGCGCTCGACGTTGAAGTCATCCCAGATGTTGATCTGGCCGCGGATCGCCAGGGTCGGCGTCGGCTTGTATTCAGCCCAAAGCTCGTAATAGTCGTGGCCGCGCCAGCCGGAGATCTGGTCCGGCCGATAGTTCTTCTGGCCTAGCAGCGGAATCCAGGCGCCGCCCCACTGCAGCTTCAAACGGGTGACGTCCTGCTGGAAGGAGATGGTCGCCTGGCTGGCGCGTATGCCCGAGATGGGGCGGGTCTCGCCGGTGGTGGGGTCGGTGACCTCAGTATGGTTCCAGGTGTTCTTGAAACCGAACTTGCCTCCGGACAGGCCCAGCTTGTCGGTCGGGACGGTGACGTTCAGCACCAGCTGGTCCAGCGTGCCGTCGCCGATGTTGCCCACGGCCGCATAGCCGCCGTCCAGAGGGATGACGTCGATGGCGTCGGTGATCTCGTCATGGCGCAGGCCGACGCTGACGATGCCTTCGCCCCAGAAGCGTTTCTCGAAGGTCAGTTCGCTGACCCAGCGCTGTTCCGGCTGCAGATCGACGTTGCCGCCGAAGACGCTTTCGTTCTGGAGCTCGGCCGAGGCGGCGAAGTCGCCGAAGTCCAACTGGCCGACCGTGCGCTCGATCCGCAGGCGGACCTGGGTGTTCGCCATCGGCGTCCAGGTCGTCAGCAGGCGCGGCTTGGCGTAGACGAAGCTCTTCTCCTGCTCGGCGTCGCCCGACTGGCTGATGGTCGAGGATTCCAGTCTCAGGCCGCCTTCCAGCGTCCATTTGGGATTGATGCGCCAGGTGGCCTTGCCGAACAATTCGCCGCGCGTCTCCTCGACCTTGACCGAGGCCGAGGGCAGGGGAATGGGCGTTCCGCCGACCGAATAGGCCTGCTCGACCTCCAGCATGTTGTAGGCGATCTCGCCCCCGCCTTCGAACTCCAGGGCGGCGGACCGCTCGAAGCGCAGCAGGCCGCGCAGGATGGTTTCGGATGAATCCCCGGTTGCGGCGAAACGCTGGATCGGCTCCTCGATGTCGGCTTCGCGGTTGCGCGACGTGGCGACGTTGTCGAACTCCTCGAACTCGTGAATGAAGCGCGTCTCCAGCTTCAGTCGCTCGGACAGGGGGCGGGTGTAGACCACGCCGACCTCGCCGCTCTTGGTGTCCTCGTCGAACAGGGCTTCGCGGCGGACGCCCGGCGCCGTCTGGCGGTTGATGTTGTGCCAGTCGTTGATCCCGTAGCGCGCCGTTAGGTCGACCTTGCCGCCCAGCAGGGGGCTTGAGAAGTTGCCGCGGATCGAGTTCCCGCCGCCGTAGCCGTCGTTGTAGTAATCCTCGGCGCGTAGCAGCTCTCCGTTCGGGCCGACCCGGCGCAACGGCCCGGCGCCGTTGGAGTCGCTGCTGGAGATGCCGTCGCTCAGCGTCACGCCCCAGGTGCGGTCGCCCTTGCGCTCGGTGAACTGATAGGAGCCGCCGTACAGATCCTGGCCGCCCTCGAACAGGCTGGCGTTGAAGGTGGCGATGTGTTCGCGGCTGGTCGTGTTCTTCAGGATGATGTTGGCGACGACGGAATAGCCCTGCATCTCGATGCCCGGCGCTCCGCCGCGGATCAGCTCGATGCGCTCGACCTGGCTGGCCACGGTGCGGCCCAGGACGTTGGAGCCGGTGTCGTTCTTCGATGCGGGGCGCGAGCCGTTGATCAGGACGTTGCCGACCGCGCCTTCAAAGCCGCGCGCGCCGTCGCCGTCGTTGACCGAGAAGCCGGGCACCCGGTTGACCATGTCCAGCGCCGTGTTCGGGCGGGCGTCGGCGAAGAAGTCGGGGGTGAAGATCAGCACCGCCTGATCGCCGGGCGCGGCCGACTGGCGCACGGGCGCGGCGGGCGCATCGGCGGCGAGCGCGGTAGTCGGCGCGGCGGCCAGCAATAGGGCGGTGGTCGCCAGCAAGGCGCTCTTGGTGTTCATGACGTCCCTCTCCCTCGGTGTCCGGCAGAGGTTTGGCGGCGTGGCGGTTCGATCTCCAGTTACAAGCCCGACAGGTGGATTAAATCGCTGACACTATTACGGAATAGTCACGTGCGGCGAGTTGGACGCGGGTTATGTTGCCACGATGAAAGCTCGTCTCGTCGCCGTCTCTGCCGCTGTTCTGATCGCCGCTGCGGCGCCCGTCGCGAGCTCGGCCGGTTCGCCGCCGCTGTCGCAAGAAGAGACCGCGACCCGGGTGGACGAGGTGGTCGTCACCGCGCGGCGGGCGGGCGCGCCGATGTGGACGGTGCGGCGCGACGGCGAGGGGGTGATGATCCTGGTCGGCGCCATCGAGGAGGCGCCGCGCGATTTCGAATGGCGCGCCCAGGCGCTGGAGGAGGCCGCCGCCCGTTCCGACCGTATCCTGTTCCCACAGCGCGGCCGAGCCTCGCCCGCCGACGTCCTGCGCCTGATGTGGCGCATCCGCACCATCGGCTGGCTGCCGGAAGGCGCGACGACGGCCGACTATCTGACGCCCGAGGATCAGGCGCGGCTGGAGGCCCTGATGGCGGACGAAAAGACCGACCAGTGGCGGCGATACAGTCTGCTGATGCTGGCCATCGACCTGTTCAAGGACAAGGCGGGCGAGAAGGACGCCCGGCCGGTCGGCGCCGACGACGCCGTGCGCCGCGCCGCCCGCAAGGCGCGCGTGCCGATCCGCTCCGTCGGGGTGGTGCGCGGCGCCGATCTGGTGGAGAGCCTGATCTCCGCTCCGCCCCTGACGCATCGCGAATGCCTGCGCGCCGCCCTGTCGGCGGCCGAACTGGGACCGGAGGCGGTGCGCCTGCGGGCCGAGGCCTGGCGCGGGCTGCGGGTGGCCGAGGTGCTGGCCTCGCCGGTCGATCAGGCGGTGGACCGCTGCTGGCCCTGGGGCGATCCGCAGATCGGGCCGCAACTGCGTACGGAATGGACCGACGCCATCGCCCAGGCCCTGACCCAGCCCGGCCTGACTATGGCCGTCGCCCCGCTGCGTCGTCTGGCCGAGCCGGGCGGCGTGCTGGATACGCTGGAGGCCCAGGGCTTCGAGGTGGATGGTCCGCAGTGGAAGGCGGCGCCTTCGGGCGGCTGAAGACGTCGGACGGGGCTTAGGAAGGGGAGAGGACGCCATGAGATCAAAAGGCGCAATGGTTCTCGCAGCGGCGATAGTTCTGGCGTCGGGGACGCCGACCTGGGCTCAGGACGAAGCCGCAACGACTCTTGAGGACATCGTCGTGGTGGCGCGTCGATCGGGTGCGCCGACATGGGAGATTCGCAACGGAGAGAGCGTCGTGATCATCGTAGGGGCGCTCTCGGCCGTGCCGCGCGACATCGTCTGGCGGCCCGAGGCGCTGGAGGCGGCGGTGTTACAGGCGGACGCCATCGTCATGTCCCAGACGGCGACGATGAGCCTGGGGGATTACATGCGCATGCGCCGCGCCCGCGCCCGTCTGCCGGATGGCGCGACGACGGCGGACTATCTTGAAGCCGATCAACTGACCCGGCTGGAGGCCCTGGGCGCCCGCTATCGCCAGAACTACGCCGACCGGGGGCTGGTGGCCGTTGCGCGCGATCTGCTGGACGACCGGCTGGCCTATGAGCGCGGCGCGGGGCGCGGCGTGCTGACGACGGTCCGCTCCATGGCGCGTAAGGCGAAGAAATCGACGGTTCACGTTGGAGACCTGGACGCTCGCCATGTCGACGAGGCCGTCGCCGTGCCGGACGACAACCAGATCGCCTGTCTTTCGGCCGCCATTCGCGCGACCGAGGCGGGAAAGGACGGCATGGCTCAGAGGGGCGCGAGCTGGGCCAGGCAGGACGTTCGTGCGGTCATGGCCAGTCCGTTGGAACAGGCGATCGACCATTGCGCCATGTTCGCCGATAGCGATCTGCGCCGGAACGGCCGCACGCAGTGGAGTGAGGCGCTGGCCGACGCCCTGACGGCCGCCCGGACCACCCTGATGGTCATGCCGATCAGCGTCGCGGCGGAAGCTGGCGGTCTGCTGGATCAGGCGGCGGCAAGGGGACTGGAGGTCAGCGGTCCCGAATGGCGCGTCTCCTCCGCGCACGAAGGCGGTTGACGCCCGGCCTCCGAAGGCCGACGCCGGGGGCATGAGCGACATCGAACCCAGACTCACCTCCTTGGCCCACGGCGGCGGCTGCGGCTGCAAGATCGCGCCTGACGTGCTGCAGTCCATCCTGGCCTCGACGCCGCGCACGGCGGCCTTCGCCGATCTGATGGTGGGGACCGAGACCTCGGACGACGCGGCGGTCTGGCTGCTGAACGACCAGCAGGCCCTGGTGGCCACGACCGACTTCTTCATGCCGATGGTGGACGACCCGTTCGACTTCGGCCGGATCGCGGCGGCCAACGCCCTGTCGGACGTCTACGCCATGGGGGCGACGCCGATCTTCGCCCTGGCCATCGTCGGCATGCCGGTCGGCAAGCTGTCGCCCCAGACCATCGGTCGGGTGCTGGAAGGCGGCGCCTCGGTCTGCGCCGAGGCGGGCGTGCCCGTGGCGGGCGGCCATTCGATCGACAGTCTGGAGCCGATCTACGGCCTGGTCGCCCTGGGCCTGACGCACCCGGACCGGGTGCTGACCAATCGCGGCGCGCGGGCGGGCGACGTGCTGATCCTGACCAAGGCGCTGGGCGTCGGCGTGCTGAGCGCCGCCTACAAGCAGGGGCGGCTGGAGGCGGGCGGCTATGAGGCCCTGATCGGTTCGACCACCAAGCTCAACACGCCGGGGCCGAAGCTGGCGGCGATGGACGGCGTCCATGCGGTGACGGACGTGACCGGCTTCGGCCTGCTGGGCCACGCGCTGGAGATGGCGCGCGGCGCGGGCCTGACGGTCGAGATCGACGCTGATGCGCCTGTGTTTCTGGACGGGTCGCCCGCCCTGGCTCAGACCGGGGTGCGGACCGGCGCCTCGGTGCGCAACTGGGCGGCCTATGGCGGGGCGGTGACGCTGGACGCCGAACTGCCGGAATGGCGGCGCGACCTGCTGACCGATCCCCAGACCTCGGGCGGCCTGCTGATCGCCGTCGCGCCCGAGGCGGCGCAAGGCGTGATGGCGCTGGTTCAGGACATGGGCTTCGCCTCGGCGCGCCGCGTCGGCCGGGTGCGCGAGGGCGAGCCTTCCGTGGTCGTGAAGGCGGGCGGCTGATGGCGCGGCTGACGGCGGACGTGTCGCTGGGGGCGCTCGCCCGCTACGACGCCGTCATCGACGTGCGCAGTCCCGGCGAGTTCGCCGAGGATCATCTGCCCGGCGCGATCAACCTGCCGGTGCTGGACGACGCCCAGCGGGCCGAAGTCGGGACGCTTTACGTTCAGACGTCGAAATTCCTCGCCCGCCGCCTGGGCGCGGCCCTGGTGGCGCGCAACATCGCCGCGCATCTGGACGGGGCGCTGGGCGACCGCGACGGCGGGTTTCAGCCCCTGGTCTATTGCTGGCGCGGCGGGCAGCGCTCGACGGCCATGACCACGGTGATGGAGCAGGTCGGCTGGCCCGTCACGCGGCTGGAGGGCGGCTATCAGACCTGGCGCCGGACGGTGGCCGCCGCCCTGCATGACCTGGAGACGGCCCCGACGCTGAAGCTGGTCCTGCTGGACGGCCTGACCGGCAGCGGCAAGACCGAGGTGCTGGCGCGCCTGGTGGATTACGGCGTCCAGAGCCTGGATCTGGAAGGGCTGGCGGCGCATCGCGGCTCCCTGTTCGGGCGCACCGAGGCGGAGCAGCCGTCGCAGAAGCTGTTCGAGAGCCGTCTCTATGCGGCGCTTGCCGCCCTCGACCTGAGCCGCCCCGTGGTGATTGAGGCCGAGGCCAGCCGCATCGGCCGCCTGACCGTGCCGCCTGTGCTGTGGGCGGCGATGAAGGCGGCGCCCGCCTTGCGCCTGTCCGCCCCGTTCGAGGCGCGGGTCGAGCGGGTGCTACGCGACTATCAGGCGGCGACCGAGGATGCGGCCGTGCGCGACGCCCTGCTGGCGCGGATGCCCAGCCACCACAGCCGAGAGCGGATCGCGCAGTGGCGCGCCCTGTCCCAGGCGGGCGACCTGCGCGCCCTGGCGACGGCCCTGATGCGCGAGCACTACGACCCGGCTTATCGCCGGGCGTCTGCGGGGGCGCGCGACCTGGGCGAGATCACGATGGACGGCGGCGCTGAGAGCGATCTGGATCGCGCGGCGGAGGCGGTGGCGGTGCGGGCGGCCGCGCTCTAGACCGCCGTGCCGCCGACCGTCAGGCCGCCGATCTTGAGACTGGGCTGGCCGATGCCGACGGGGACGCCCTGACCGGCCTTGCCGCAGGTGCCGACGCCGGGGTCGAAGGCGAAGTCGTCGCCGATCATCTGGATCTGGGTCAGGGCCGTGGCCCCGTCGCCGATCAGGGTGGCGCCGCGCACAGGCGCGGTGATCTTGCCGTCCTCGATCAGATAGGCCTCGGTGCACTGGAAGACGAACTTGCCGTTGGTGATGTCCACCTGACCGCCGCCGAAGTTGGCGGCGTAGAGGCCGCGCTTGGTCGAGGCGATCATGTCTCCTTGCGAATCCTTGCCGCCTTCCATGAAGGTGTTGGTCATGCGCGGCATGGGCGTGTGGGCGAAGGACTGGCGGCGGCCGTTGCCGGTGGCCTTGGCGTTCAGCTGACGCGCCGACAGCCGGTCATGCATCAGGCCGACCATGATCCCGTCCTCGATCAGCACGGTGCGCGAGGTCGGGGTGCCTTCGTCGTCGAACGACAGGGAGCCGCGGCGCCCGGCGATGGAGCCGTCGTCCACGACCGTCACGCCCGGCGCGGCCACCCGCTTGCCCATCATGCCGGTGAAGACCGACGAGCCCTTGCGGTGGAAGTCGCCCTCGAAGCCGTGGCCGACCGCTTCGTGCAGCAGGACGCCGGGCCAGCCCGCGCCCAGCACCACGTCCATCTCGCCCGCCGGGCAGTCGACGGCCTCCAGATTGACCAGGGCCTGACGCAGGGCCTCGTCCACCTGGGCCTGCCAGCGTTCGGGGGCGACCCATTGCTCAAAGCCCGCGCGGCCGCCCGCGCCGGACGAGGCGCTCTCGCGGCGGCCGTCCTTCTCGACGGTGACGGAGACGTTCAGCCGCACCAGCGGGCGCAGGTCGCTGAGCAGCCGCCCGTCGCCGCGCAGGATGTCGATGGCGCGTCGCTCGCCGACCAGGGAGGCCGAGACCTGCACCACGCGCGGATCGCGGGCGCGCGCCCAGGCGTCGATCTCGGCCAGCAGGGCGATCTTATCCGAGAAGGCCGGGGCCAGCAGCGGATCGACCGGATCATAGAGGCGCTGGTTGGTGTCGCGCGGCGCCTCGGCGGCGGTTCCGTCATAGCCGCGCTTGGCGAGCGCAGCGCTGTCGGCGGCGCGCCGGATGGCGGCGGCGGAAATCTCATTGGCGTGGGCGTAGCCGGCGGTCTCGCCCGCCACGACGCGCAGGCCGAAGCCTTCAACGGCGTCATAGGAGGCGCCCTTCAGCCGCCCGTCGTCGAAGACCAGGGATTCGCTCTCGGTCTTTTCGAGGAACAGCTCCCCGTCGTCGGCGCCCGACAGCGCGGTCTGCAGGATCGACAGGGCCTCGTCCGGGGCTACGCCCGCGGCGTCGAGGATGGGGGAAGGGGAGGCGACGGTGCTCATGGACGCTAGATAGGGGCTGCGAGGCCCGGCGTCACGGGGGCAGCAAAAACCCTCTCCTGTTGGGAGAGGGCTTGAGCGCACGAGAGCGTAGCGATCGTTCTTGCGCGAAAGGGTGAGGGTTCGCGGTTAATGAGGTCGCGCGACGGCTGACGCCGACGGCCGGGACAAGCCCCTCACCCTTTCGCCTGCTCCAACCGCCTTCGGCTCTTGGAGGCTCAAGCCCTCTCCCGCCGGGAGAGGGGGAGCACTTGTCAGTCCTCCGTCACTTCGCCCGAGCCGCTGACCGACTGGCGCAGTTCGGCGGGGCGGCGGGTCAGGCGGACCTCGCCGCTGCCCGAGACGTCGACCTCGGCCTTGCCGCTGGGGCCGACGCGGACCTCGCCCGAACCGCTGACGCGGACCTTGGCGTCGTCGACGATCAGCTCGTCCATGCGGGCGTCGCCGGCGCCTGAGACATCGACCGTCACGGCGTCGGTCCGGCCCTGGACCCGCACGTCGGACGAGCCGGTCAGCGTCAGGTCCAGCGACGGCTGGTCATAGCCGCGGATCTTCAGCTCGGTCGGGCCCGACAGGTCGAAGGTCTTCACCGAGGGGGCCTTGATGATGATCTTCAGGGCGTCGGTCTCGCTCCAGCCGCGGATGCCGGTGCGGGTCCAGCGGACATAGCTGCGATCGCCGCGCGGGGCCTCGTCCAGGGTCAGGCGGCCGTTGGAGAAGCGGACGCGCTCGACCACGCTCTGGGCGCCTGAGACGGTGATGCCCGGCGTATCGGCCTGCTGGTCGTAGACCACGTCGGCGGGGATGTTGATCGCCAGGCGGTCGCCGCCGGCCCATTCGATGGTGCGGGTCGTGTCGGGCGAGACCTGGCCGCGTTCGACGGTGAAGCCGCTGTCGCCGGCCTCATCGTCGGTGATGACCCAGGTCCAGTCGTGGCGGGCCAGGTCGCGGCCTCCCACGGCGAAGGCGCCGCCGATGCCGACGATGGCCAGGATCAGGCCCGCGCCGGAGATGATGAGCAGATTGCGGATCATGACTGTGTTCTCCTCTCTCTGGCTTTAGGCCTGGGGTTCCAGGGCGGGTTTGATGACGCGGTAGTGCAGGCGGGCGTACCAGACGGTGGCGTCGATCAGCCACTTGGTCAGCAGCGCCATGGTTCCGACCATGAAGATGCCCAGACCCATCAGGCCGACGCCCAGCAGCGCGGCGGCCAGCGCCCCGCCCGGCAGACCCATGAAGGCGCCCGCCACCATGACGAAGCCGCCGGCGATGAAGACGCCGACCCCGCCCAGCAGCAGAGACAGCACCGTGCCGAAGACGGGCAGGGCGATGGGCAGCAGGATCAGGATGTCGATCGCCCCCAGGCCCAGGATGCCGAACACGGCCCCGGCGGCGGATGAGGCCGACGGCTCCTGACGCCAGCGCTGGGCGCCGGCCTCGGCCTTCAGCTCGCGGGACAGGCGATCCGGGTCGCCCAGGGCCTCGGCCACCTCGGCCTCGCTGCGGCCGGCGGCGGCGCCGTCGGCGAAGTGGGCTTCGTAGTCGGCCACGATCTCATTGGCGGTGGCGGCGGGCAGGCCCACCAGGCCGCGTCGCAGTCGCGCCAGGAATTCCGCGCGGTTCATTTGTCCTCTCCCCTGTCAGCTTGGGCGGTCGATTCGGTTCGGGCGCTCTGATCGAGCAAGGCGGGCGTCTCCGCTGGGGCTTCCGCGACAATGACGCTTTCGTTGTCATCGCCGGCGATCAGGGCTTCGACGGCGCGGGCGAAGGCTCGCCACTCGCCGGTCTGGCCGTCCAGGGCGCGGCGGCCCGCGGCGGTCAGGCGATAGTATTTGCGGGACGGGCCGCTGGATGATTCGACCAGATAGGTCTCCACCAGGCCGTCGGTCTGCATCCGCCGCATCAGCGGATAGATGGTGCCTTCTCCCATGCCGATGGCGTCGGACAGGCGGCTGGCGATCTCATAGGCGTAGCTGTCGCGTCGGGCGAGCAGCGCCAGGACGCAGAGCCCCAGCACGCCTTTCTTCAGTTGAATGTCGATGGTGTCGGGCATTCGGTCCCTCTTGGGCGTCCGCTCTTCGGATGTTCAAGGGGTATCGCAAGGTATCTTGTCGTGCAAGGTAGCTGTTCAAACATGACAGCGATTTAATCGACGGCATTTTGTCGAGAGGGCGCCATAGGTGCGCTTGATCGCTTGGCAAGGGCGGTTCGAGCCGATAAGGACCGGCCATGACACGCCGAGGTCCGTCTGGGCCCGGCGACGCTTGCGAATTGCTCGCAAACGTCTGCTGCAGAACGGTTTATGAGGACTTCTCGAATGGGGATGGGCATGCGAGCCATGGCGCGGTTGGGGGGCGGTATCGCCGCGACCGCCCTTGCCGCCATTTTCGCTGCGCCGGCGATGGCGCAGGATCTTTTGGGGCAGCCGGTTCCGGCGGGCCTGGGCCTGCAGACGGCCGCTGCGCCGCTGGCGCACGAGGCTCACTTCTTCCACAACGTCGTGCTGATGCCGGTCATCACCGTGATCTGCGTCCTGGTGCTGGCGCTGCTGGTGTGGATCGCGATCCGCTACAACAAGCGCGCCAACCCGACCCCGGCCAAGTGGAGCCACAACACGGTCATCGAGGTCATCTGGACCGTGGTGCCGGTGCTGATCCTGGTCGGCATCTCCCTGTTCTCGTTCCGCCTGCTGTTCGCCTATCACGACTATCCGGACTCGGACGTCACGGTGAAGATCACCGGCAACCAGTGGAACTGGGGCTATGAATATCCGGACCAGGGCGTGGCCGAGTACATCTCGAACATGCTGCCGGAAGATAAGGCGCCCAAGCATCTGTATCGCCTGGCCGCCGATGAGCCGATGGTGGTTCCGGTCGGTCAGAACGTGCGCCTGCTGATCACCGCTTCGGACGTGATCCACGCCGTCGCCGTGCCGGCCTTCGCCATCAAGGTGGACGCCGTTCCGGGCCGCATGAACGAGACCTGGTTCCGCGCCGAAAAGGAAGGCGACTACTACGGCCAGTGCTCCGAGCTGTGCGGCGTCGACCACGCCTTCATGCCGATCCACGTCAAGGTGGTGAGCCAGGAAGCCTTCGCCGCCTGGGTCGCCTCCAAGGGCGGCTCCATGACCAAGGCCGCCGATGACGCAGCGGCCGCCGCTGCTGCGGCTGCGCCCGCCGTCGCCGAAGCGCCCGCCGCTCCGGCCGCCGGCGCCGCCGCCCCGACCGACGCCGCGCCTGCGGCCCCCGCAACCGCCGCCGCGCCCGCCGCGCCGGCCGCTCAGTAAGAGAGACGCGAGAGCCCAGACCCATGGCCACCGCTGCTGTTCACGATTCACACGACCATAAGCCGGGCTTCTTCACCCGCTGGTTCCTGTCGACCAACCACAAGGACATCGGGATTCTGTACCTGGTGTTCGCCATCTTCACCGGCCTTGTCGGCGGCGCCCTGTCGGGCCTGATCCGCTGGGAACTGGCCGAGCCGGGCATCCAGCTGTTCAAGGAAGGCACGATCATCCAGCAACTGGGGATCGTCGAGGCGTCCAAGCACGGCTACAACGTCACGGTCACGGCCCACGCCCTGATCATGGTGTTCTTCGTCGTTATGCCCGCGACGATGGGCGGTTTCGGCAACTACTTCATCCCGATCATGATCGGGGCGCCGGACATGGCCTTCCCGCGCCTGAACAACATCTCGTTCTGGCTGATCTTCTTCGCCTTCGTGCTGCTGGTGCTGTCGATGTTCGTCGACGGCGGGCCGGGCCGCGGCTTCGGCGGGGGGTGGACCTCCTATCCGCCGCTGTCGACCATGGGCCACACGGGGCCGTCGTTCGACCTTGCGATCTTCTCGCTGCACGTCGCGGGCGCCTCGTCGATCCTGGGCGCGATCAACTTCATCACCACCATCTTCAACATGCGCGCGCCGGGCATGACCCTGCACCGCATGCCGCTGTTCGCCTGGGGCGTGCTGATCACGGCCTTCCTGCTGCTGCTGTCGCTGCCGGTTCTGGCGGGCGCCATCACCATGCTGCTGACCGACCGTAACTTCGGCACGTCGTTCTTCGATCCGGCCGGCGGCGGCGACCCGGTGATGTACCAGCACCTGTTCTGGTTCTTCGGCCACCCCGAAGTGTACATCATGATCCTGCCGGGCTTCGGCATGATCTCGCACATCGTCTCGACCTTCTCGAAGAAGCCGATCTTCGGCTACCTCGCGATGGCCTACGCCATGGTCGCCATCGGCTTCATCGGCTTCATCGTGTGGGCCCACCACATGTATACGGTCGGCATGAGCGTGAACCTGCGCGCCTACTTCGTGGCCGCGACCATGATCATCGCCGTGCCCACGGGCGTGAAGATCTTCAGCTGGATCGCCACCATGTGGGGCGGCTCCATCACCTTCAAGGCGCCCATGCTGTGGGCGATGGGCTTCATCTTCCTGTTCACCGTCGGCGGCGTGACCGGCGTGGTCCTGTCGAACGCCGGCATCGACTACAGCCTGCACGACACCTACTACGTCGTGGCGCACTTCCACTACGTGCTGTCGCTGGGCGCCATCTTCTCGATCTTCGCGGCCTTCTACTACTGGTACGAGAAGATGTTCGGGGTGAAGTACAACGAGTTCCTGGCTCAGGCTCACTTCTGGATCATGTTCGTGGGCGTGAACCTGGTGTTCTTCCCGCAGCACTTCCTGGGTCTGCAGGGCATGCCGCGTCGCTACGTCGACTATCCGGAAGCCTTCACCTACTGGAACCACGTCTCGTCGGTCGGCTATCTGATCACCATCATCGGCGTGGGCGTGTTCCTGGTGCTGCTGGTGGAATCCGCCATCCGTCGCCGCAAGGCCGAGGCCAACCCGTGGGGCGAAGGCGCCACCACGCTGGAGTGGACCCTGTCCTCGCCGCCGCCGCACCACCAGTTCAACGAACTGCCGGTGGTCAAGGCGGACAACCACTGATCCGTATCGGATAGACTCGGAGAGGCCGCCCTTCCGTAACCGGAAGGGCGGCCTTCGCGCTTTATGACCATGATCGAACGCCCCGCCCAAGAAACGCCCCTCGTCACCACGGCCCAGCCGGAAGACTTCTTCCAGTTGTTGAAACCGCGCGTCATGTCGCTTGTGGTGTTCACAGCGGTGACGGGCCTGGTCGTGGCGCCGGGGCAACTGAGCTGGGTCAACGCCGTCATCGCCGTTCTGTGCATCGCCATCGGCGCCGGGGCGGCGGGCGCGCTGAACATGGCGGTCGAGGGCGAGACCGACGCCCTGATGCGTCGCACGCGCGGACGCCCGGTCGCGGCCGGACGCGTGCGCAAGAACGACGCCATCGCCTTCGGCATGGTGCTGTCGATCTTCTCGGTCATGCTGCTGGGCATGACGACCAACTGGCTGGCGGGCGGCCTGCTGGCCCTGACCATCGTCTACTACGCCTGGCTCTACACCCTGGTGCTGAAGCGCCGCACGCCTCAGAACATCGTCATCGGCGGCGCGGCCGGGGCCTTGCCGCCCGTGATCGGCTGGGCGGCGGTGACAGGCGACGCACCGTGGCAGGCTTGGCTGCTGTTCCTGATCATCTTCATGTGGACGCCGCCGCACACCTGGGCCCTGACCCTCTATTCGGCCGGCGACTACGCCAAGGCGGGCATTCCGATGATGCCGGTGGCGCGCGGAGCCAAGTCCACCCGTCTGCAGATCATGCTCTACAGCCTGGCCTTCGTGCCCGTGGCGATCGCGCCCGCCTTCACCGGCCTGGGCGGCCCCATCTATCTGGTGGTCTCGGTCGCGGGCGGCTTGGGCTTCCTGGCCCTGGCCTTCCGCCTGTGGCGCTCGCGCGCCGGCGATCAGCCCGACAAGGCTGAGGCCGTGGGGCGAGAGGCCGCATTGTATGACGTCCGGGCCGAGGCCAAACCGGCCCGCAACCTGTTCGCCTTTTCGATCTTGTACCTGATGGCGTTGTTCTCGGCCCTGTTGGTCGAGCATCTGTCGGGCGTCGGAGTCTGAATCCCATGTCCAACCTCCAGTACCTGAAGCTGAACGATGAACAGGTTCGTGCGCGCAAGCGTCGCAACGTGGCCATCGCCCTGGGCCTGCTGGCCTTCATCGCCCTGGTCTACACCGTGACGGTGTCGCGCATGCACGCCAACAACCAGGCGCGACATGAAGCCGAGGCGGCGGCCCTGGCCACGCTGGAGAGGGCCGATCCGGCCCTGCCGGCGCCGGTCCAGCCGGACGCACCCGTTCCCGCGCCCGCAACCCAGGAGCCTTGAGGGCCGTGAAGAACAAGAATTCGGTCGCGCTGCTGTGCGCGGCCTTGGTCATTTTCATGACGGGCGCGGCCTTCGCCGCCGTGCCGCTGTACCGGCTGTTCTGCCAGGTCACGGGCTTTGACGGCACGACCATGAAGGCCGAGGCGGCGCCGACCGAGATCCTGGATCAGGAAGTCCTGATCCGTTTCGACACCAACGTCCGCGACCTGCCCATGACCTTCAAGGCCGAGCAGTTCAGCCAGAAGGTCCGCATCGGCGAGACGGGCATGGCCTATTTCGAAGTGACCAACACCTCCAACCAGACGATCCACGCCACGGCGGCCTATAACGTTGTGCCCGAGCGGGCCGGTCCGTACTTCCAGAAGCTGCAGTGCTTCTGCTTCGAGGGGCAGGAGATCGCGCCGGGCGCGACCGTCTCCTTCCCGATGCAGTATTTCGTCGCGCCCGAGATGGCGACCGACGCCGAGGTGAAGGGGGTGCGCGAAATCACCCTCAGCTACACCTTCTTTCCAACCAAAGGCTTTCAGCAGGCCGTTGCGAACGACTCTGCTGTTGGCAAAGCCGGAGAGCGGGGGCTATAGCCCTCTTCAAACGACTCTCGCCTTAATTCAGAGACCTTGGGAATGGCTGACGCTCACGCGAAACCGCAACACGACTACCATCTGGTCGATCCGAGCCCCTGGCCGCTGATCGCCTCCTTCTCCGCCTGCATCATGTTCGTGGGCGCCGTGATGTGGATGAAGGGCCTGTTCGGTCTGCCAGAAGGCACCAAGTGGCTGTTCTTCGCCGGTCTCGCGGGCGTGCTGTTCACGATGTACGGCTGGTGGGCCGACGTCATCAAGGAATCCAAGAAGGGCGACCACACCCCGGTCGTCGGCATCGGCCTGCGCTACGGCATGGTGCTGTTCATCGCGTCGGAGGTGATGTTCTTCGTCTCCTTCTTCTGGATGTTCTTCGACATGGCGATCTTCAACGAAGCGCGCACGATCATCCCGGAAGTCGGCAACTGGGCCGACACGGCGACCGCCTGGCAGACCTGGCCGCCCAAGGGCGTCGAGTTGCTGGATCCGTGGAGCCTGCCGCTCATGAACACGGTCATCCTGCTGCTGTCGGGCACGACCCTGACCTGGGCGCACCACGCCCTGATCGGCGGCGACCGCAAGGGCGCCAAGCTGGGTCTGCTGATCACCGTCCTGCTGGGCGTGCTGTTCACCGGCGTTCAGGCCTATGAATATTACCACATCCTGCACGGCCACCTGTTCTTCAGCGAAGAAGCGGCCCAGGCCAAGCTGTACGGCTCCATCTTCTTCATGACGACGGGCTTCCACGGCTTCCACGTCCTGGTCGGCACCATCTTCCTGGCCGTCTGCCTGCTGCGCCTCTACGCCGGTCAGATGACCCCGCAGAAGCACTTCGGTCTCGAAGCCGCCGCCTGGTACTGGCACTTCGTCGACGTGGTGTGGCTGTTCCTCTTCGTCTTCATGTACGTCGTCTTCGGTTGATCGAACGCGACGGACAAGTCGAGCTTTCGTCGGCGCGGGGCCCCAAGCCCCGCGCCGATTTGCTTGTCTGGCCCGCCGTACGCGCGGGGCTGATGGGGCGCTGTCCGGCCTGCGGGCGCGGGCCTCTGTTCCAGGGCTTCCTGAAGCGCCGCGCCGTCTGCGAGGCCTGCGGCTATGAGCTGGGCGCAGTCGAGACGGGCGACGGCGCCGCCACCTTCATCATGCAGATCGCCGGCTTTCTGGTCGGCTTCTCGGCCCTGGCTGTCGAGATCGCCTGGAGCCCGCCGATCTGGCTGCACCTGATCATCTGGCTGCCGTTGGTCGCGGTTCTGGCCGTGGCCTTGATGCGGCCGGGCAAAGGGCTGATGACGGCCCTGCAGATGCTGCGCCAGCGCGGCGCCGATTCCCACCGAGAGACCCGATGACCGTCGCCGCCCGGCCTCGCTTTCCCATCATCCTGACCGTGATCGCCGTCCTGCTGTTGGGCGCCCTGCTGACGCTGGGCGTGTGGCAGGTGCAGCGGCTGCAGTGGAAGCTGGACCTCATCGATAAGGCCGAAGCCGCTGCGGCCCAGGCGCCGCTTCCCCTGGCCGAAGCCCTGGCGCTGGAGGATCCCGAGTTCCGCCAAGTGGTCGTGACCTGCCGCGGCCTGAACGCCGCCCCCTTCGTCGAGCTTCAGACCATCGAGGACGGCGACGCCGGGGTGCGGCTGATCTCGGCCTGTCCGGTCGAGGGGCGCGGGACGGTGCTGGTCGACCGCGGCTTCTTGCCCGCCGAGACCGTCGAGCGTCCGGCCGTGCAGGCTGAGGCCGCCATGCCGGTCGTCATCGCGGGCGTGGTGCGCCAGGCGCCCGCTCCCAACGCCATGACCCCGCCGCCGTCGGGCAAGCTCTTCTACGGCCGCGACCGGGCGGCGATGGCCCAGGCCCTGGGCGTGACGGGGGCGGTGTCGTCCTACACCGTCTATGCGACCACCTCGGCCAACCCTGAACTGACGGCGCTGCGGCCGGTGGCGCCGCCCGCCGCCTTCAGCAACAACCACCTAGGCTACGCCCTGACCTGGTTCGGCCTGGCGATCACCCTGGTCGTCTTCTATGCGGCCCTGCTGCTGCGCCGCTATCGCCCCACGCCTTCCAAGGATCGCTGACCTGACTGCTCGTCTTCACACCCTGTCCAACGGCGTGCGCGTCGTGTGCGACCCCATGCCCGGCCTGCGCACCATCGCCGTGACCGTGGCCGTCAACGGCGGCGCCCGCATGGAGGATGAAGCCCGATCCGGCTGGTCGCATCTGCTGGAGCATCTGGTCTTCAAGGGCGCGGGCGACATGGGCGCGCGCGAGATCGTCGAGCGCATCGAGGCCGAGGGCGGCTCGATCAACGCCGCCACCGGCTATGAGCGAACCAGCTTCGACGTGCGCGCCCTGAAGGGCAGCCTGCCGCTGGCCATGCAGGTGCTGTCCGACCTGGTGTTTCGCCCGACCCTGTCGTCCGAGGAGATCGAGCGCGAGAAGGACGTGGTGGCGCAGGAGATCGCCGAGGCCTTCGACACCCCCGACGATCATGTGTTCGAGATGGCCCAGACCCAGGCCTTCGCCGGCCAGGCCCTGGGGCGGCCGATCCTGGGTTCGATCGCCAGCCTGGCGCCCGCCGACCGGGCGGCCGTGGCCGACTGGCGCGCGCGCCTCTATTCGCCCGATCACATGGTGGTGTCGGTGTCCGGCGCGGTCGACGAGGCCGAGCTGCTGACCCTGGCCGAGGCCTGGTTCGGCCAGGCGGTCGCGGCGCCGCACGAGCCGACGGCGCCCGCCGTCTTCACCGGCGGCGAGGCGAAGCTGGCGCGCAAGATCGAACAGGCCAATCTGGTCTTCCAGCTGCCGAGCCTGGGCGTGCGTGATCCGCGCCAGCCCGCCCTGCGCCTGTTCACCGAAATCCTGGGCGGGGGCATGGCCTCGCGCCTGTTTCAGAGCGCGCGCGAGGATCGGGGCCTGGCCTACGCCATCGACGCCTATCACGAGACCTATGACGAACTGGGCGTGCTGGGCGTCTACGCCGGGGCGGCGGCCGAGCGGTCGCTGGAGCTGGCCGAACTGTGCGCCGCCGAAATCCTCGACCTGGCCGACAAGGGGCCGACGGAGGCGGAGCTGGCGCGCGCCAAGGCCGTGCTGAACGCCAGCCTGTGGATGGCCGACGAAAGCCCGGCCAGCCGCTCGAGCCGTCTGGCGGGGCAGACGCTGGCGTTCGGCGCGCCCGTCTCGTCGGAAGAGAGCGCCGCCCGCATCGAGGCGCAGACGGCGCAGGATCTGCGCGCGGTGGGCCAGGCCATGACGAGCCAGGGACTGGCGGCGACGGCGGTTCTGGGGCCCAAGGCCGCGGGCGGGGCGGGGCGCGTCTTCCATCAGCGGATGGCGGCGGGCTGATCGCGGCCTGCTGACGCCGAGATCGCTTCGCGCTATCGTCTGCCCCATGGCCCTGTTCGATTGGATGGCCGAGGCGACCGGACCGGTCCTGAACGGGCAGGGGGTTCTGCTGCGCCCGCCGCGTCCTGCGGACTATGTGGCGTGGGCCTCCCTGCGTGAGGAATCGCGCGACTATCTGCAGCCGTGGGAGCCGGCCTGGGCCGAGGACGATCTGACCCGCGCCGCCTATCGCCGCCGCCTGGGCGTCTATGCGCGGGAGATGGAGCAGGGCACGGCCTGGCCCCTGTTCGTGTTCGATCAAGCCGACGAAGCGCTGCTGGGCGCCATCACCCTGTCCAACATCCGGCGCGGCGTGGCGGAGACGGGCACCCTGGGCTACTGGATCGGCCGCCCCTATGCCGGACAGGGCGTCGGCACGGCGGCGGCGCGAGCCATGTTGGGCCACGCCTTCAGCGCCCTGGGACTGCATCGGGTCGAGGCCGCCTGCGTGCCGACCAACCACGCCTCGCGCCGCGTTTTGGAAAAGTCGGGCTTTCGGCAGGAGGGCGTGGCCCGCGCTTATTTGAAAATTAACGGCCGATGGGCAGACCATCTGCTGTTTGGCGTTCTGCGTGATGAGTTCGCCGTCGGCGTCGCCCCTTCAGTCAGAGTATCGGACCCGTCTTGAGCACACGATCCAGAGCCCTGACGTGGGATCCGACCACGGCGATCGAAGCCCTCGCCGCGGCCGACGCCGCCCTATGGATCTGGACGCCCGCCGAGGATCAGATCCGCTTTACGGGGGCCACCCGGCCGCTGGGTCTGGGGCCGCTGGCGCCGCAATGCTCGGGCGCGGCCTTCACCGCCCTGGCCATGCCTCAGGACCGCGCCCTGGCCGATCGTCTGCTCAAGCCTCAGGCCGAGGGGACGGAGATCGCCGTGCGCCTGCGGATGCGCGGTTGCGAGACCTGCCTGTGGCGCGGCGTCTGGCTTGAGGACGGCTTGCGCGCGGCGGGCATCGTGGCGCTTGAAACCAAGTTCGCGGGCGCTGATCGCGACGCGCTGACGGGTTTGCTGGACCGACGCACCTTCCTGGTCCGCGTGGCCGAGACCCTGGCGGCGGCCGGAGACTTTGAGATGGTGGTGGCCGACCTGGATCGGCTGCGCCGCCTCAACGAGGCCCTGGGTCATGAGCGCGCCGATCTGGTGCTGTCGGCCCTGGGCTCGCGTCTGTCGGCGGCCTTTTCCGAGGATTGCGCCCCGGCCCGCATCGGCGAGGACGAATTCGCGGTCCTGGTGCGGCGCGGCGGCAGCGGGGCCAGCGGCAGCGAGCGCCTGCGCGAGGCGCTGGAGCAGCCTCTGCGGCTGGCGGGCTTCGACATCTATCCGACCCTGTCCATCGGCGCCGTGACGGCCGAGGGCGGACCGGACGCGCCGGACGCCGCCGAGCTTCTGCGGCGGGTCGAACTGGCGGTGGAACAGGCCAAGCAGGCCGGGCGTGGCGGCGCGGCGGCCTATAGCCGAGCGCTGGAGACCGACAGCCTGTCGCGTCTGGCGCTGGAGGCGGACCTGCGCAACGCCTTCGTGCGCGGCGAGATCGAGCCCTTCTTCCAGCCGATCGTCAATCTGAACAGCGGCGCCGTGGCGGGCTTCGAGGCCCTGGCGCGCTGGCGCCACCCCCGGCGCGGCCTGGTGCCGCCGGACGAGTTCCTGACCCTGGCCGATGAAATGGGCCTGATGAATGAACTGGGCCTGCTGATGATGACCGAGGCGGCGCGTCAGCTGGCTGAATGGCTGCAGCGCCACCCCGGCGCCGGGCGGCTGTTCTGCAGCGTCAACCTGTCGGTGGGCGAGATCGAGCGCGCCCATCTGGTCGAGGACGTGGCCCGCATCATCAAGGAGGCGGGCCTGCCGCGCGGCGCCCTGAAGCTGGAAGTCACCGAGGGCGACATCATGCGCGACACCGCGCGCGCCGCCGAGGTGTTGAAGGCCCTGCGCGAGGCGGGGGCCAGTCTGGCGCTGGACGATTTCGGCACGGGGTTCTCGTCCCTGTCCTACCTGGCCAAGCTGCCGTTCGACACGTTGAAGATCGATCGCTACTTCGTTCTGACGATGGACAAGGACGAAGGCTCGGCCAAGATCGTCAAATCCGTCGTCAACCTGGGTCGCGACCTGGCGCTGGAAGTGGTGGCCGAGGGGGTCGAGAACGCCTCCCTGGCGCAACTGCTGCTCGATGACGGCTGCCATTACGGCCAGGGCTTCGGCTATGCGCCCGCTCTGCCGGCCCAGGAGGCCGAGGTCTATCTGAACGAATCCCTCGCCGACGGCGCGGCGCCGATCAAGGCGCGGTCCGGCTGACTTCAGCAAGCTGCAGGTGAGAAGATGCGGCCGTGTCGGTCTCTTCGTATAAAATAGATTTGCTTCGGGCGTTAAAGGTGACGCCGGATAGGTTTTATCTAAGTTATTTGTAACTTGAACCCGTTGCTGTCGAACTGATTGATCGCCTCTTGTTTTTACATTCAGGGGCGCACAGTCGATGCGTTTACAAGGTGAGTCTCAAACGAACGAGCGCCTTGATGTCAGCTTTGAAAAGCTGAAAGGCGCCTCTTCGGCGCCGCTCGCCGTCGGCGTGCAGGATGGGGCCAGGCTCTGTTTCGCCGCCTTCCCTGATCATGAAATCGACCGACGGTTCGAGATCGGCTCCGTCACCAAGGCTTTCACCGGCTCCTTGCTGGGCGTCATGGTCGAAGCGGGAGACGTCGATCCCGAGGCGCCGGTGGATCATCTGTTCGGCAAGGCTCTGCCCTGGCCGGTCAGGCCGCCGACCCTGGTTGAACTGGCCAGCCATCGCAGCGGACTGCCGAACACGCCCAAGCCCCTGTTCTGGCGCGAAAGCCTGGCCGCCCTGTCCCTGTCGGTGAAGGATCCGTGGCGCGGCGTGGATGCAGCGAAGTATCGCGCCATGCTCATGGCGGCGGTGAAACAGGCGCGGGTCGGCGAAGCGCCTCGGTATTCGAGCATGGGCGTCAGCCTGCTGGGCGACGCCCTGGCGCACGCCGCGGGGATGGACTTCGCCGATCTGCTGGATCAGCGCCTGCTCAGACCGCTGGGAATCCGACGCACGGATTTCCTGCGGCCGGAGCAAGAGCCCGATCTGGTGGCGATCAGCGTCAACGACTGGGATCGCCCCGTGCCCTATCTGCGCGATCAGATGGCGCCTGCGGGGATGCTGGCTTCCACGGTCGAGGATCAACTGCGTTTCCTGCGCGCCGCCTGGGGCGAGGGGCCGGACGAGATCGTGAAGGGCGTGCTCAGGGCTCAGACGCCTGTGGCCCAGATGGGCGCGGTCGCCATCGGCTATTGCTGGCTTCTGGCCCCGCACAAGGGCGGAGAGGCCGCCTTCCACAACGGCGGGACATGGGGATCGCAGGCCGAGGTCGTCGTGGTGAAGGACCGACGGATCGCCGTCGCGGCCCTGTCCGCCAAACGCCGTCACACCGATGAGTTCGTCAGCGAAATGCTCGGAGCCTGAGGGCGTTCGACCGCCTTCAGGCCCGGCCGCTCTGGCTGGACAGGCGGGCGGCGTCGACGCCCAGGGCCGCCAGAGCGCGGCTCCATTTGGTGTCGTAGTCGGCGTCGAAGATCAGGGCCGGGTCGGCGTCCGTCGTCAGCCAGACGTTCTCGTTCAGCTCTTCCTCCAACTGCCCCTCGCCCCACCCGGCGTAGCCCAGCAGCAGGATGGCGCGGCTGGGGCCGTCCTCGGCGTCGGCCATGGCGGCCAGGGCGTCGCGGGTGCCGGTCAGGGCCAGGCCGTCGCCGAAGGTCAGGCTGGCGTCCTCGCTGGTCCAGTCGGCGGTGTGCAGGACGAAGCCGCGCTCGCGCTCGACCGGGCCGCCGATCAGCACCGAACGGTCGCGCGCGGCGTCGTCGACGGGGGTGTCCAGCTTTTCCAGAACCTCGGCCAGAGAGACGCCCGGCGCGGGCTGGTCCAGGCGCAGGCCCAGGGCGTGTTCGTCGTCGTGGGCGCAGATCAGGATGACGGCGTGGCGGAAGCGATCGTCGTCGATGCCCGGCATCGCCACCAGAAGACGCCCGGTCAGGGAGGAGAAGGCGGTCATACCCCTATCATCGGGGCGGACGATGGCGGGCGCAAGCCATTCTCAGGGCCCCACGCGCTTGGCGATCTCCTTACGGGTCTCTATCTGACTCCCATCGTCCTGGATCGTCCGGGCCGAACTCCCGGAGACCCCGACATGACCATCCAGATCGGCGACCGCATTCCCGACGCCACCCTGACGACCATGACGCCCGACGGCCCCAAGCCGGTCACGACGGCCGAGCTGTTCGGCGGCAAGACGGTCGCCCTGTTCGCCGTGCCGGGCGCCTTCACCCCGACCTGTTCGGCGCGCCATCTGCCGGGCTATGTCGACCATCGCGCCGATCTGGCGGGCAAGGGCGTGGACACGGTCGCCTGCGTCTCGGTCAACGACGCCTTCGTCATGGGCGCCTGGGCCAAGGCCAATGATCTGAACGGCGCCGACGACGTGGTCATGCTGGCCGACGGCAACGGCGACTTCACCCGCGCGGTGGGCCTGGCGCTGGACGCCAAGGGCTTCGGCATGGGCGAGCGTTCGCAGCGCTACTCCATGCTGGTCAAGGACGGCGTGGTCGACCAGCTCAACATCGAGCAGGGCGGCGAGTTCAAGGTCTCCTCGGCCGAGCATCTGCTGGCCCAGCTGTGACGACCCGCGTCGCTTATTGAACCATGGGCGACGTCTTCACCCCGGAAAAACGCAGCGCCGTCATGCGCCGGGTGAAGGGGCGCGACACCGCGCCCGAGATGAAGGTCCGGCGCCTGCTGCGGGGCGCCGGGATCGGCTATCGGCTGGGCGGCTACGGCCTGCCCGGCCGACCCGATGTGGTGATGAAGGGGCGGCGCGTCCTCCTGTTCGTCCACGGCTGTTTCTGGCATGGCCATGACTGCCCGCGCGGGGCGCGCCAGCCCCGCTCCAACGCCGACTACTGGCTGGCCAAGATCGATCGCAACCGGGCGCGCGACGACCGCGTCACGGCGGAGCTGCAGGCGCAGGGCTGGCGCGTGCTGACCCTGTGGGAGTGCGAGCAGAAGGCGCCGGATTGGGGCGAGCGGCTGCTGGACGCGTTGCTGGAGAAGGCGACGACTTAGGCGACGGCCTGGGCGTTGATGTCCGCCTCGTCGGCCGCGCCCAGCACCTCGCTCAGGGCGGCCAACAGCACCGCCGGGGTCAACGGCTTGGCGACGAAGTGGTTCATGCCCGCGTCCAGGCAGGCGGCGATGTCCTCGGGCGCGGTGTCGGCGGTCACGGCGATGACGGGCGTCGCGACGTTCGGCCCATGGCCCGAGCGCAGGCGGCGGGTGGTTTCGCGGCCGTCCAGCTCCGGCATCCGCACATCCATGAAGATGACGTCGAAGACGCCGGATTCGCAGGCCTTCAGCGCGGCCAGGCCGTCCTCGGCCATGGTCAGCTCGCAGTCGAAGGCTTGCAGGATCACCTGAATGGCGCGGCGGTTGATGGCGTGATCGTCGACCACCAGCACTCTTAAGGGGCGTTCTGCGTCGCGCGGTGCATCCGTCTCAGTCATGACGGAGGGCGGCGTCGGGGCTGGAGCCAAGGTCGGGGCTGACGGCGGCATGGGCGCCCGTTCAGGCAGGCTGCGGACAGGGGCGGCGGCGACCAGGTCGGAGGCGAGCGCGGCGGCCTCTTCCACGCCTTCGGGCAGGGTCAGGGCGACGGTGAAGGTCGAGCCTTGGCCCGCCTGGCTGCGGACCGTCAGGCGGCCGCCCATCAGCTCGACCAGATCACGACTGATCGCCAAGCCCAGCCCCGAGCCCCCGTAGCGTGCGGCGACGCCGTCGGTGGTCTGATCGAACGGGGTGAAGAGGCGGTCCATCTGACCGGCCGTCATGCCCGCTCCGGTATCGGCCACGTCGATCAGCAGGACATGCAGCCCGGCTTCATCGCGCCAGGAGCGCAGCCGGATGGTGATGACGCCCGCATCGGTGAATTTGACGGCGTTGGAGATCAGGTTGTTCAGCACCTGGCGCAGGCGCATGGCGTCGCCCTGAACCACGCCCGGCATGTAACGCGAGCCGTCCAGGCGCAGGCGCAGGCCCTTGGCCCTGACCGGGCCCTGCCACAGGCGAAAGGTGTGGTTGAGCAGGTCGCGCAGGTTGAAATCCCGCGTTTCGACCTTCAGGCGCCCGGCGTCGAGGCGGGCGTGGTCCAGCAGGTCGTCCAGCAGCCCTTTCATCATCAGCCCGGCGTCCTCGATCATGGCCGTCTGCTGACGGGTTGCGGACGAGGGGGCGGCGACGCGCGTCAGTTCATGGGCGCCGGTCAGGATGGCGCCGATCGGGGTGCGCAGGTCGTGGGCGACGGCGGCCAGAAGAGCGCTGCGGCCGGCCATGACGCTCTCGGCCTGACGGCGCTTGCCGTCGGCTTCCTTCAGGGCGCGGGCTTCGGCTTCGCCGGCGGCGTGAAGGCGGCTGCGGGTCGTCAGGCAGAAGAAGATGAAGGCCACGACGCCGATGGCGACCGGCAGGATGAAGCGGCCCTCGACCCCCAGGCGGGCCATGAACAGCGGCGCCAAGGCCAGCACCGCCACCTGGGGCGCGACCGTCCAGAGGAAGACCCGCATATTGCCGGCCGAGGCGATGACCGAATTGATCGCGCCCGCCGCCAGAAGGGTGGTGGCGACTACGCCGCCGGGCAGACCGCCCATGATCCACAGCGGCACGGCGATGCTGGCGTAGACCCCGGCGTTGGCCGTGAGCGCCAGATCGCCCAGGGCGCCGCGCCAGCCCTTGGGCGCGGAGACCTGGCCGCGCGTTACGGGGGCGAAGGCGGCGGCCTCGGCCGCTTGCATCAGCAGATAGACCGCCAGCCAGCCCAGGCAGATGGGCAGGCCCAGGATGGGGCTGAACAACAGGGCGCAGGCCAACCCCACGACAAGCCGTTGGGGCAGCATCTTGTGCCGCTGTCGGATGGCGTAAGCCCACCCGTTCCGGGATGCGTCGGTCTGCGTCATGCGGCGTTCCGAACGGGCGATGGCGCCCCTCGGTTGCATCATGGCGACGGAGACCTAATGCTCCGTCAACGGCCGGAGGCGGTCGCCTCGGCCATGCTGGCGAAGCCGTCGGCGCGCAGACGGGCCGCCAGATCGCGCTTGATCCGGCCGACCATGCCCGGTCCCTCATAGATCAGGGCCGAATAGACCTGGACCGCCGAGGCGCCCGCGCGAATGCGGGCATAGGCGTCCGCGCCGTCGGCGATGCCGCCTACGGCGATCAGCGGCAGGCGCCCGCCCGCCGCCTCGGCCGCGGCCTCCAGCGCCTTCTGGGCGAAAGGTTTCAATGGAGCGCCCGACAGGCCGCCCGCCTCGCCCTTATAGGCGGACCGCAGGGAGGCGGGCCGCTCCAGCGTCGTGTTGGACACGATCAGGGCGTCGATGCGGTGGGCGATGGAGGCCTCGACGATCATGCCGATCTCTTCGCCGATCAGGTCAGGTGCGATCTTCAGGAAGACAGGCGCCCCGTCGGCGGGGCGGGCCTCATGAATGCGGCCCAGCAGGTCGTCCAGCGCCTCGCGGCCCTGCAGCGCGCGCAGGCCCGGCGTGTTGGGCGAGGAGATGTTGACGGTGAAATAGTCGGCCAGCCGCGCCAGCCTCCTCAACCCCGCGACATAGTCGGCGGCTTTGTCCTCGGTGTCCTTGTTGGCGCCCAGGTTGGCGCCGATGGCCGTGCGGGTCGGACGCCGCGCCAGACGGGCGGCGAAGGGCTCCAGCCCCTCGTTGTTGAAGCCCATGCGGTTGATGATCGCCCGGTCCTCGGCCAGTCGGAACAGGCGCGGCTTGGGATTGCCTGCTTGCGCGCGCGGCGTGACCGAACCGCACTCCACGGCGCCGAAGCCCAGGCGCGACAGGCCTTCCAGCGCCTCGCCGTTCTTGTCGAGACCGGCAGCCAGGCCGACGGGGTTGGACATCTCCAGCCCGGCGATGACGGTTTTCAGGATCGGATCGTCGGCGCCGGGCGCGGGCAGGGGCGTCATCTGCAGGGCGCGGATGGCCAGGCGGTGCGCGGTTTCCGGGTCGAGTTGGCGCAGCGCCCAGGCGCCGAGGTCGGTCAGGCTCATGTTCAGGCGGTCTCTTCGACGATCATGCGGCCGTCGGCCGTCACCGACAGGGCGCGGGCGGCGCGCGTCGCCGCGACGGGCAGGGGGCCGTAGATGTGGGGAAACAGGGCGCCGCCGCGCGACGGCTCCCAGATCAGGGCGTCGCCCAGGGCGGTCAGGTCGACCTCGACCAGCATCAGCTCGGTCTGGCCCGCGTAGTGTTTCGCCGCCGTGGCTTCCAACTGGTCGGCGGCGGACAGGTGGATGTAGCCGTCGGCCACGTCCACGGGCGAGCCGTCATAACGGCCCTCGGCCAGGGCGGCCCGCCAGTCGGCGCGGCTCAGGATCTTGAAGGCGATGTCAGGCTGACCAGTCACGCCAGGGTCTCCGGCGTCAGCCAGCCTTCATAGGAGGGGCGACCGGCGACATCGACGCTGAAGATCGCCGCGGCCCCGGTGGGGAAACCGCCGCTCATCTTGTCCAGCACCGAGGGCGAGGCCGCGCTCTCGATCAGATATTCGACCGCCAGCTGGTGCACGCCGGGGTTATGGGCGATCAGCAGCAGGCAGCCCGCCTGGTCCTCGGCCGTCTCGACCGCGCGGCGCAGCACGTCGGCGGGGGCGTTGTAGAGGGCGTCGGAGACGTGCAGCTCGACATCGCCGAAATGCTCGCTGACGCCATCCCAGGTGTCGCGCGTGCGCTGGGCGCCCGAGACCAGGGCCATGTCGGGCTTCAGACCCCGCTCGGCCAGGGCGCGGCCCATGGCGGCGGCGTCGCGGCGGCCGCGCTCGCTTAAGGGACGGGCCACGTCGCCGCCGGGCGCCGAGGCTTCGGCCTTGGCGTGACGCATCAGGATCAGTCTCTGCATGGCGAGGGCTTTACGGCTGTTTGCGTGCGGCGACCATAGGGTGCGCGGCGGACGCTTGATCGCGAGCGGCGGGCGAGGGGGTCAGGGCCGGGCGTCCGGCCAGCATGGCCTGGGCTGCGCCGCCGGGCTGCACGCGGGCGTAGGCCCTGCGCGAAGCTTCCAGCATGATCAGGCCCGCCGCGCCGGGAAACAGCTTCGGCCCCACCTGCTCCAGACCGTCGGCCAGGGGCAGCATCGGCCGCCACGGGGGGACATAAAGGGCCTGCGACCAGGCGGCGGGCTCCAGTCCGACCTCGCGCACCAGCCGCTCCAACTGGCCGCGGGTGAAGGGGCGGCCGTGGCCGAAGGGGGTGGTCTCGGCCCGCGCCCACATGCCGCCGCGCGCCGCCGCCGCCAGGATGATGCGCCCGGCCGGGGCCAGGACGCGCACGGCCTCGGCCAGCAGGCCCTGCGGATCGTCGGCTTCCTCGAGGGCGTGGACCAGCAGGATGCGGTCGAACGTGCCGGCGGCGAAGGGCAGGCGCCGGTCGTCGACCAGGACGGTGCGGTTGCGTCCCGCCGCGGCCCACTGCTCGGCGCCCTGTCCGCCCGGCATGGCGGCGATCACCCGGCGCGCGCCGATGAAGCCGTCCAGCCAGGGCGTGGCGTAGCCCAGGCCCAGAACGTCGCAGTTGTTGGCCTCGCCCCAGGCGTCCTCCAGCCGTCGCGCCAGCATGCGCCGGGCCAGCGCGCCGGTCGGCTCGCCGTAGAAGGTGCGGAGATCGTCGATGCTGCGGCGCATGGGGGGCAGTATGGCTGAAAGTCTGCGCGACTTCATCCATTCTGGGCGGCGGAGGGTTCCTCTTCGCGCGGCTTAGGATAGGGTTTCGATAGGAGACCTCCCCATGACCCTGACCGTTCGCCAGTTTCCCTGCCTGTCCGACAACTACGGCTTCCTGATCCGCGACGAGGCGACGGGGCTGGTCGCCGCCGTCGACACGCCGGACGCCGAGGCCGTCCTAGCCGATCTGGAGGCGTCGGGGTGGGGTCGGCTGGATCTGATCCTGAACACCCACTGGCACGCCGATCACACCGGCGGCAACGAACGGTTGCAGGCCGAGACGGGCTGCGAGATCGCCGGGCCGGAAGAGGTGCGCCGCGCGGCGCCGCTGGATCACGTTCTTGTCGACGGCGAGGCGGTGCGTCTGGGTGAAACGACCTTCGATGTGGTGCTGTCGCCGGGTCATACCCTGGGCCATGTGGTCTATCATGCGGCGGAGGATGGGCTGGCCTTCGTCGGCGACGTCATCTTCGCCCTGGGCTGTGGGCGGCTGTTCGAGGGAACGCCGCAGCAGATGTGGGACAGCCTGAACCGCATCGCCGCCTGGCCCGAAGCGACGACGCTTTACTGCGCCCATGAATATACGGCGTCGAACGCCCGCTTCGCCCTGTCGCTGCCGGACGCCGATGAGGCGTTGAAGGCGCACGCCGAGGCCATCTTCGCCGCCCGTGAGCGCGGCGAGGCAAGCGTGCCGACCACGGTGGGGATCGAGCGTCGCTTCAACCCCTTCCTGCGCGCCCGCGACGCCGCCGACTTCGCCGAGCGCCGCGCCCTCAAGGACGGTTTCAAGGGCTAGGACGCCCGCCGGATTTCCAGTCACCCATCATCGGAGATGTTCATGCAGTTGAAGGATCGGGTCGCGATCGTGACCGGCGCGGGCGGGGGCCTGGGCCGCTGTCACGCCCTCTATCTGGCCGGTCAGGGCGCCAAGGTCGTGGTCAACGACCTGACCGAGGCGGCGGCGCAGGGCGTGGCGGACGAGATCGTCGCGGCGGGCGGCCAGGCGATGGCGGCGGCGGGCTCCGTCGCCGACGTCGACGCGGTTCAGGTCATGGTCGAGGCGGCGATGAAGGCCTGGGGCCGCATCGACATCCTGATCAACAACGCCGGCATCCTGCGCGACAAGAGCTTTTCGAAGATGACGCTGGATGACTTCCGCCTGGTGGTGGACGTGCATCTGATGGGGGCGGCCATCTGCTCCAAGGCCGTGTGGGAGATCATGCGCGCGCAGACCTACGGCCGCATCGTCATGACGACCTCTTCGTCCGGCCTCTACGGCAATTTCGGCCAGGCCAACTATGGCGCGGCCAAGCTGGCCCAGGTCGGACTGATGCAGACCTTGGCCATCGAGGGCGCCAAGCATAACATCAAGGTCAACGCCCTGGCGCCGACCGCCGCCACCCAGATGACGGCGGGCATCCTGTCGGAGGAGGTGCTGAAGGCGCTGGACCCGGCCCTGGTCAGCCCTGGCCTGCTGGCGCTGGTGGGCGAGGCGGCGCCGACGCGGGCCATCCTGTGCGCGGGCGGCGGGCATTTCGCTACGGCCAACATCACCCTGACGCCGGGCGTGCGGATCGGCGGGGGCGCGGATGCGGGCGAGCAGCTGATCGCGCGCTGGGACGAGGCCTCGAACCGCGAGGGCGAGATCGTGCCGGACTTCGGCTTCCAGCAGGGCGCGCAGGAAATGATCTCGGCGGGGGTCTCGGCGCCGATGGCGGCGGGTTGAGCCTTCAGGCACGGCGGCGGTCGTCGCCGCGCCACAGCCACAGGGCGCCGAAGACCAGCGCCAGGGCGACCAGCGTCAACGCCTGGGGCGCGACCTCGGCCAGGCTGGCGCCCATGGCGTTCATCCGCACGAAGGCCTGAACCGCCGCGGTCGAGGGCGACAGATGGGCCAGCCAGACCAGCAGTTTGGGCATCATGAAGTGCGGCCAGGCCGCGCCCGCCAGGAAGAACAGCGGCGCTGACGTGCCGACCAGCACCTGCAACACCCGCTCATGCCGGTCGAACAGTCCGCCGAGCAGCAGGCCCAGCGCCGCAACCCCGGCCGAGAAGACCGGCGCCAGCAGGATCACCCCGGCCATGTCGCCCGCGCGCGGATAGTCCTGAAACCAGAAGACGAAGCCGAAGTAGAACAGGCAGGACGCCGTGCCGATCGCCGTCAGCGCCAGCCACAGACCCAGCCGGGCGCTGCGTCGCATGGGGGCGGTGCCGGTCTCGCGACGCAGGGCGGCGATGACGCCCGCGCCCAGCAGCAGGGTCTGCTGCAGGATGATCAGGCTGACGGCGGGCACGGCGTAGTCGCCATAGCCCTCGGTCGGGTTGAACAGGGAGACCTGTTTCAGGCTCGGCGCCAACCGGGCCGCGCGGGCGGCCTCGGGCAAACCCTCCAGCCGCGTCTCGGCGACATGGGCGGCCGCCGCCGCGACCGCCTTGCCGACCGAGGTGACGCGAACCAGATAGCCGCCGTTCAGCCAGACGGCCACGCCGTCGGGCGCGCCGCGCGCCAGATCGGCCTCGAACCGCTCGGGCAGGATGACGACGCCGTCGACTACGCCGCGCCGCATCAGGTCGGACGCCTGGGCGGTCGAGGGGATGACGGCGGCGACCTCGACCGCGTGGGAGGCGTTCAGATCTTCGACCAGGGCGCGGGTCAGGGCGCTCTGCGTCGGCGTCACCACGGCGACCGGCAGGCCCGTCGCCGCCTGCCCGGCGTAGGCCGCCGGATAGTAGAAGGCGTAGAGGACCACGGCCAGGATTAGCAGACTGCTGACCGGCCGGGCGCGCGGCAGGTTGCGGAAGGTCGCGATGAAGGCGGCGCCCACGCCCTGTTCGGGCAGGGGAAAGGCCAGCGCCTCGGCCTTGGGCGCGCGGCGGGCGCGCAGGCGGATCAGCACGGCCGATGCGATCAGGGCGACCAGGGTGACGACGCTCAGAATCATAAGATCGCGCCAGGCCCCGCCGGGCGCCGCGCCGGTCACCATCTGGCCGGTCTGCAGGCGCAGATAGTGGGTGTAGGGCAGGATGTCGCTCCAGATCCGGGCGAAGCGCGGCCCGTGATCCAGCGGCAGGGTGCCGTTCGAGAAGGCGATGGCCGCGCCCGAATAGATGGCGGTGGCCGAGAAGGCCATGTCGACGTCCCCCAGCAGGGCGACCAGCAGGGCCGACAGGGCGACGCTGACCGCCATCAGGGCGACCACGCCCAGCATCAGCAGGGGCAGCGACCCCGCCACGCCCCAGCCCCTGACCCCGCACAGCCAGCCGATCCAGGCCAGGCACCACAGGGTGAAGACGACGAAGTGCGGCGTCAGCCGCCCGATCAGGGCCGCCGTCGTCCGTCCGCCGGTCTGCGCCTTGAACGCCTGGAACGACCCGCCCTGCATCAGCCGTCCGACCGCCAGCACCGCCGAACAGGCCGCCAGCAGGTGCAGCACGCCTGGCGCCAGCAGGCCGCCGAGGAACAGCTCGAAACTCAGCTGCGGATTGCCGATGATCGACACCTGGACGGCGGGCGGCTCCAGCGCCGTGGCCGGCAGGCCCATCTGGCGCGCCCGTTCTTCCAGCCGGGGCGCGGCGGCCGAAGCGATAGCCGAGGACTGGCCCAGGGCCGACAGGGCGCCGACGGTCTGGAAGGCGCCGTTGAACGACACCGTCACCTGTTCCGGGCGGCGGAAGGCGCCTTCGCTGAAGCCCGAGGGGAAATGGGCGATGCTGTAGACCTCGCCCCGCCGCATCAGGCCCACGGCCTCGTCCACCGTCGCTGGGGCGCGGGCCACGCGCACGCCGGGGCTGGCCTCCATGTTGCGGATGGCCGCGCGGCTGAAGGCGGAATTGTCCTGATCGACCACGGCGACCGGGGCCTGGCGGATCACGCCGGGCGCCAGCATGGCCGCGATCACCGCCAGCAGGATCAGCGGCAGGCCGAAGGCGACGAAGGCGTCCCACGGGCGGATCGCCAGCCGCCGCGTCTCGTCCTGAACGGCCGCGAGGAAGACGGCCGCGCTGCGCGTCATCGCGACGACCAGTCGAACAGGACGCTCATCCCTGGCCGCAGGCCCTGGATCGGCCGGGCGGGCTTGGCTTTCACCTGGAAGCTGCGCACGTCATAGCCGCTGGACTGGCGGGTCGAGCGCCAGGTGGCGAACTCGCCCTGGGGGCTGATGGCGGTGACGCGGAAGGCGGCGCCCTTTAGGCCCAGCGCGGGCACGTCGCCGCGCACGGCGGCGCCGATCTTCAGGTCGCGGAACTGGTCCTCGCGCACGCTGAAGGCGACCCAGGGATCGGCCGTGTCGACGATGGTGAACACCGGCACCCCCGTCAGCACCAGTTCGCCGACATTGGCGAAGCGTTCGGACACCTCGCCGCCGTGCGGGGCGGTCAGGCGGGTCTCGCCTTGCAGGCTCTCGACCTCGGCGACGGCGGCGCGTGCGCCGCTGACGTTGGCGTCGGCGACCGACTTCTCCTGCGGCCGGGTTCCGGCCAGGGCCTTCAGGTACTGTTGGCGGGCGGCCTCGGTCTGGGAGGCGGTGGCGGCGCGGGCGGCGACGGCCTCGTCGCGGCGCTGGGCCGAGATGACGCCCTCGGCGAACAGGTTTTCCGCCCGGCGCGCGGTCTGGTCGGCCAGGCGGGCGGCAGCCTGGGAGGCGCGCCAGATCGACTCGACCGTCTGCACGTCCTCGGCGCGGGCGCCCTCTCGGCTCATGGACTGGATGGCCTCGGTCGATTGCAGCAGGGCGCGGGCCTGGGCGTCCTTGGCCTCGACCTCGGGGCTGCTCATCAGAGCCAGTTCCTGTCCCGCCTTCACCTGATCGCCCTCGGCGGCCAGGAAGCGTTCGACGCGGCTGGGCACCTTGGTGGCGACGGTGAAGGTCTCGGCCTCGACCATGCCCTGCACCTGATCCGGCGCCGGGCGGGCGGCCAGGAACAGGCCCACGACGATGAAGGCGATCAGCAGGACCACGCCCGCCGCGATGATCAGAGGTAGGGGCAGGGGCAGGGGCGACCGGCGCGGCTTGGGCGGGGGCGCTTCGGCCGGCTGGGGCGGCGTATAGGCCGAGGAAGGCGTCTCGCTCATGGGGCGCTGATTCATGGGGCGCTGATCCGGTCGTCGCGTTGCAGATAGTCGTTCA
>Ga0209699_100122_pt1 | contig 93324 bp, 91 predicted proteins | sample SynthPrep_1_END__FD_187204 | JGI IMG/M metagenome (GOLD analysis project Ga0209699, IMG submission 187204) | Synthetic microbial communities from Ohio, USA - SynthPrep_1_END_DS7_MetaG (SPAdes) (version 2) | ecosystem: Engineered > Bioreactor > Aerobic > Activated sludge | place: USA: Ohio...
GCCCAGCGCCGCCGCTATCGCCCCCGCCAGCCCGCCGCCGCCGCGCGCGCCCGCCGCCGCGTTGACCGCGTTCAGCACCGCCCGCGCCAGTTCGGCCAGCGTCACCTCTCCATCCGCCGCCGCCCGCGTCAGCGACCGCGTCAGGCTGGCCCCCGCGCGCCCGAAGGCGTCCTCGATCGAGGCCGCCGCCCGCTCCGCCGGCTCTTTCAGCGCCTCCAGCGCCGCCGCGGCCTCCGCCGCCTTCACCGGCACGGCGTCGACCCCGTCCGGTCTGAAACCATCAGTCATCCGGCCACCTCTCCTGCATCCGCTCCAGTTCGCCGCGCCCCAGCGGCGCGGCCTGAGCCGGCGCCGCCGTCAGCATCCGCCATTCCTTCAGCGACAGCCGCCAGAAGCCCTCCGGCCCCACGCCCATCCGCGCCGCCGCCTGCATCATCTCCGCCCATTGACGGTCTTGGGGCGTCATCAGGCGGCCGCCGCAAAAGCCTTCGCCACCGCCTCCGCCGCCTCACGCGGATCGACCGGCGCTGTCGCCAGCCCCTCCGCCAACACCGCCTCGCCCCCGCCGCGCAGCAAGGCCGCCAGCACCACCATCAGATCGCGCGCCGACAGCGCCTTCATCCGCTCGGCCAGCGCCGCCATCCCGGCGACGCCCAGCCCCGTCTCGATCTCGGCCAGCGCCCCCAGCGTCAGACACAGCTTCCGCTCCGCCCCCGCCAGCCTCGCCACGACCTCGCCCCGCACGCCGTTCACCATCACAGCGCCGAGAACGTCACTTCGCCCGCGCTGGCCAGGCTCAGCGCAAAACTCGCCTCGCCCTCATGCTCCCCGGCGTATTCCAGCGCCGCCACCAGGAACGGCCCCTCCAACACGCCGAAGTCCGGCACGATCAGACGCCACGTCTTCGCCGCCTGCTCGAAAAAGGCCTCGCGGATCAAGGCGTCCGACGCCGCGTCGCGAAAAATCCCCTGCCCCGACACCGCCGCCGACTTCACGCCCGCCCCCGCCAGCAGTTCGCGCCACCGCCCGGCGCTGTCGCTGTCGGTCGCGTCCACCGTCTTGGCGTTCAGCGAGATCGTCCTCGCCCTCAGCCCCGCCACCGTGGTGAAGACGCCGCCCGCGCCCTCGATCTTGAGCAGGATGTCCTTGCCCCGTTGTGCGCTCATCTCAGATTTCCTCCGTCACGGCTCTCAACCGCATCACCGCCCACGCCCGCTTCAGATCCGCGCTGCGGAACAGGTCCGTAAACGTCACCGCCAGGCTGACCGCCTTCATCCCGTCCGCCTCCAGCGGCGCATCGGCCAGCCGCGCCCGCACCGCCGCCGCCACGGCCCGCGCTTCCTCCAGCCCCCTGAACCGACTGGCGCACGTCAGGGTCAGCCGTTGCTCCACCCCGCCGCCGTCGGCGTTCAGCGGCCGGCTCTCGCACCGTCCAATCACCAGATGCGGAAACCCCGCCCCGGACGGCGCTTCGTCCCAGACCCGCACCGGATCGCCCAACAGCGCCTGCAACGCCCCATCGCCGCCCAGATGCGCGATCAGCGCCTTCACCAGCGCCCCTTCATGATCCTTCATCGCGCCCGCTCCAGATCCAGCCGCACCCGGCCCGCCGCCTTCGGATCGGCCTCGATCCCGACCACGCCCCAGTCCGCTCCGCCGAAGCGCACGACCAGCCCTTCCTCCAGCCTCGGATCGGCCCGCACCGTGGCGCTCAGCGTCTCCACGCCGCGCGTCACGCCGCCTTCCGTCCGCTCGCGCCGCCTGCGCGCCCCCAGCGCCAGCCACAGCGACCCGACCGGCTCATAGCTGACGACCTGCCCGCCATAGGGCGTCTGCGCCTCAACCGGCCGCACCAGCGCCGCCACCACGTTCATCGCCCCCGCGCTCACAGCCGCACCACGCGATAGGGCGCGATCCACCCCTCGACCGGCGCCGCGCTCATCTCGCCGTCGCCGCGCTCATAGGCGCGCATCACCATCATCATCACCGCCAGCCTCAGCGGCGCCGCAGAGGTCGATGTCAGGCTCAACCCGACCTCCCCCTCCACCCGTGCCTTGGCGGCGTCGATCAGGGTCTGGATCAGCCCGTCCTCCGCCTCATGCTCGACGCGCAGGAACAGCTTCGCCTCCGTGAGGCTCACGGGTGCGCTCATTCAAATCTCCAATATTCTGCTGCCTTCTCCCCTTGGGGGAGAAGGTGGGCGCCGGAGGCGCTCGGATGAGGGGAAGGGTTCAACAGACGACCGGCTGACCGGGTGCACGCAGCCCCCGTCCCCCTCATCCGTCTCGCTGCGCAAGCCACCTTCTCCCCCGCAGGGGAGAAGGAAGACCGCCGCCGCCCTTACGAAGCCGCGAACTTCATCAGCTTGATCGCGTCGAAGTTCTGCACCCCGCCGCCGACACGCTTGGTCGTGTAGAACAGCACATAGGGCTTGGCCGAATAGGGATCGCGCAGCACCCGCACCCCCGCGCGATCCACGATCAGATAGCCGCGCGCAAAGTCCCCGAACGCGATCGACAGACTGTTCGCCGCCACATCCGGCATCGTCTCGATCTCAGTCACCGGATAACCCAGCAGACTGGCCGTCTCGCCCGGCCGCGTCGCCGGCGACCAGACATAGTTCCCGTCCGCGTCCTTGAACTTCCTCACCGCCGAGACCGTGCGCCGGTTCATCACAAAACGCCCGTTCGGCCGATACTGGGCCTTGGGCGCATAGATCAGGTCGATCAGCTTATCGACCGGACTGGCGCTGGCGAATGCGCCCGCCGCGCCCGAGGCCACCGTGCCGATCTGCCCCCAGGTCTGCGTCCCCTCGGCCGCCGTCGCATAGGCCAGGAAGCCCTTGGGCTTATTCACCCCGTCGCCGTTGACGAAGGCCGCCGTCTCCTGCGCCGCGAAGGCGTCCTCGACCTCGGCCGCCAGCCATTCGTCCAGGTCGATCAGGGCGTCGTCCAGCAGGCTCTGCGTCGCCGCCGGACAGGCGTAGAGATCCGCCGACGAGAACTCCAGCAGCGCCAGGGTCGCCGGGTCCGTCTCGGGCCTGGCCGCCGTCTCGGCCACCCAGCCCGCCTGCACGCCCGCCGTCGACACCGGCTTCCTGAACACGCCCGAGCCGACCGTGCGCACCGTGGCGATCTCGCGCATCGGGCTGCCCGCCATCAGGCGCCGCTCGATAGCGCGCTCCGTCTCCGGCGGCACGACATAGCCCGCCGAGTTCGACGCCGACGACAGCCCCGCCTTCAGCTCCAGCCCGTGCGCCTGACCCGACTTCATATAGCCGTCCCACGCCGCCTTGGCCTCCGGCGCCGCAACCACAGCGGGCGGCTCGGCGCCCAACATCGGACGGCGGCTCTCGCTCAGCGCACGGTCCATGCGCGCCTGCGCCTGAGCCACCGCCTGATCGATGCGCGCCACCTTCTCCTCCAGCAGCGCATCGGCCGAAGCCTTCTTCTCGATCTCGTCCAGACGGGCGTCATTGGCCCCTTTGAACGCCTCGAACGCGGCCATCATCTCATGCATGGCGGCGCGCGCCTCGGGCGTGCCCGAGACGGTCTTGATCTCTTTCATGGTCTCTCCAGAAAAATGCGCGACCGTCCTGCGGCGCGCCGTCAACCGAGCCAGGCCCGGAACCCGTGCGATCCTTCGTACATCCGGGGAACCGTGCTACGCCGTCCTCGGATCAAGGGATGGATCAATGTTCAAGATCGCCGTCGCCGCCGTGTCGGCGGTTGGGCTCATGTCATGCACGGCGCATGACGCTTCGGCTCAACGCCCCTCCGCCGCCTCGTCGTCAGAGACGCCGCGCCTCTCGCCGGGCCAGGGACGCCTTTCGGCCTACACCTCGATCAATCTGCGGATGTTCGAGACCCTGGGCGCCTGCGAGCATCTCAATCGCGACAGCGCCGGCGATCAGGCTTTCGCGGCGCACCTCCATCGCCACGCCCCGACCGCCGATCAGGCCGAACGCCGCGCCCTCCGCGAAGCCTATGACAGAGGCCGCAGCCCCGCCGTCGCCTCGCGCCAGACGCCCGAAACCTGCGCCATCGCCCTGCGCGGCTACGACCAGGAAACGCCCGGCCTGCACAGCCGCCGCGACGATCGTTCCCTCGCCTCGCCCAAGCTCTGAACCATGCGGATCGTCTTCCTCTACGGCCCCGTCGGCGCGGGCAAGCTGACCGTCGGCCGCGAACTGGCGCGCCTGACCGGCCTGCCGCTGTTCCATAACCACTTCGTCGTCGACGCCGTCGGCGCCGTGTTCGACTTCGGCTCCGAGCCCTTCATCCGCCTGCGCGAAGCCTTCTGGCTCCAGACCTTCGCCGAGGCGGCCCGCGCCGGGCGCTCGCTCATCTTCACCTTCGCGCCCGAGGCCACGATGGACCCCGGCTTCCCTGCACGCGTCCAGGCGGCGGTCGAACCGTTCGGCGGCGTCGTCACCTTCATCGCCCTGGCCGTCTCGCCCGAGGAACAGGAACGCCGGATCGTCCAGCCCAGCCGCGCCGCCTTCGGCAAGCTCCAGTCGGTCGATCTGCTGCGCCGTCTCCGCGCCGACTTCGACGCCAGCCTGGCCGCCATGCCGCCCGCCGACCTGATCATCGACACCGAGGCCTGCTCGCCGTCCCAGGCCGCCGAGCGCATCGCCGCCCATCTGGCCGACCGATAGGTCCGCTACGACTTCCTGCGGTTCAGCTTCACCAGGCCGAACCCCACGGCGAAGCCCAACAGCAGGCCTATGGCCATGTTGTCGATCAGCGCGCCCAGGATGATGCCTCCGCACACGCCCAGAACAAAGGTTCCGCCGCTCTTCTTGTCCATCGCCCGCTCCCGCCCTGCGAAGGCCGCATCAGCCTTCGCAGGGCCGAAGTCGTCAATCGGTTTTCGCTCTGAACCGCGCGCCCGGCAGCATCGGAAACGTCACCAGCGACACCTCCCACAACTCCGCCCGGCTCAGCACCCTCAAGCGCCCGTTGCGCCGCGCCTTCATCGCCCGAAAGCCGATCGACAGCCCGTCCAGCGCCCCAGCCCGCGTCAGGGCGGCCGCATAGCGGGCTTCGGCGGACCAGTCCTCGATCCGTCCCTCGACCCACAGGCCGCGCTCGTCCTCGACCATCCGGTCCCAGACGCCGACCACCGCGCAGCTCTCGTGCTGATGCAGCATCCGCACCCCGCCCGCGCCGGTCTTGGCCAGACTGTCCGCAAACACCCCGCGCGCCGTAACGTCGCCGTTCAGGTCCGCGACGCCCCACAGCGAAGCGTAGCCAGCGATGAATAGCGTCCCTCTCCCCTTGCGGGAGAGGGAGACCGCGCACGGCGGCGCAGCCGTCGTCCTCGCGCGGTCGGGTGAGGGGTCGCGCAACCCCTCATCCGGCCCTTCGGGCCACCTTCTCCCACAAGGGGAGAAGGACGAGCGCTTCCCCATCACATCCCCTCCAACTGTCGCTCGATCCGCTCGACGGCCGCGCGCACGGCCTCGCCCTGCGCCTCCAGCCGCGCCAGCCGCTCGGCGACCAGCCTCTGCTCGCCCACGCGCTGTTCCAGCGTCGCGATCCGCGCCGCCGCCCCGCCCGCCCACACCAGGCCGCCCACCGTCTGCACCAGCAGGGCCGCGATCAGAGCGACGGGCATCTTCTTCATCGCCTCCATCACGCCTCCACCCCGGCCATCCGGCGCCGTTCCTCGTCGGTCAGGAAACTCGCCGCATTCAACCGCGCCCACAGCGCATCCCGCTCGACCTGCAGGGCCGGAACCGCATCCAGATCCGGCTCGATCCGGCAATCGGCGAAGCGGCTCCCCAGCCAGCCCGTCATCGCCCCCGCCGCCTTCCGCACCAGCGGAATCACCGTCCCGCGCCAGAAGGCTGCATTCGCCTCGCGATAGTTGGCGTAGGTCGCATCCCCCGGTATCCCCAGCAGCTGCGGCGGCACCCCGAACGCCAGGGCGATCTCCCGCGCCGCCGCGTGCTTGCCGGCGATGAAGTCCATGTCGTGCGGCGTCAGGCTCATCGGCTTCCAGTCCAGCCCGCCTTCCAGCAGCAGCGGCCGCCCGGCGTTGCGCGCCCCGGCATGGGCCTCGCCCAGTTCCGCCTTCAGCGCCTCGAACTGATCCGCCGTCAGCCGCTCCCCGTCCTTGGCGCCATAGACCAGCGCCCCCGACGGCCGCGCCGCATTGTCCAGCAGCGCCTTGTTCCAGGCGCCGGACGCATTGTGCACGTCGATGGCGAAGGCCGCCGCCTCCAGCGGCGAGAACCCGTAATGATCGTCCGTCGGGTGAAACAGCTTCAGATGCATGACCGGCGACCAGCCGTCGCCATGCCGCCCGATCCGCACCGACCGCCCGCCGACCGCATACTCATAGGCTTCCGGCCACCCCGCCCGTCCGGTGACCACCTTCACCCGATCCGGCCTCAGCGCCCACAGCTCGTCAGGCGCGCCGTCGCCGTCGGCGTCTCCGGTCGCCTCGACATAGGCGTTGCCCGCCGTCTGCAGCGCGCCGTACAGCGCCTCCATCAACTCCCCGCACGACTGCTCGGGATTGGGCTTGTCGATCAGCCGCGCCAGCGGATGCTCCGCGCTCCGCACGCCCCCGACCATGACCATCAGCGGCGTCGAGGCCGCCGCCTCCGCGATCATCCGCACGCAGCGATAGGCCACGGCGTTCTTGCCGAACCCCTCATCGGCCAGATGGGCGTAATCGCGCGGCGTCCACCGCGCCCGGCCAGCCGAAGTCAGGGCGATCAGCGGCCCCGCGCGGCTATCCTTGATCTCGGGCGCCGCCATGCGCCGCCGACCGAACGGTCGTCGCCAATCCATATGGTTCTCCATGATCTCTTACCCTTCTCCCCTTGTGGGAGAAGGTGGCAGCCCTCGGGCTTGACCCGGGGGCTGACGGATGAGGGGTTGCGCTGCCGCTTGCCCTTATCCGGCGGTCGCCGTCGCAAAACCCCTCATCCGGCCCTACCGGGCCACCTTCTCCCACAAGGGGAGAAGGATCAGATCACAACGCCCGCAATCTCGGCTGCGTCTTCCCGGCCAGCAGCAGATGCGTCAGCGCCCAGACCAGCGCATCCGCCCGGTCAGGGCTCTTCGCCCCCGGCGTCTCGCTCCCCAGCGCCATCATCTCTTCCTCCAGCGCCGGAAAGGCGCCGCAGTGAACCACCCGCCCCTGCTCGTAGAGCGCCGCAACCGGCTCCGCCCGCGCCTTCTTGCTCCGGCTGGCGTGGACCAGCCTCACCTGCGCCGGACAGTCCGCCTGCCCCAGCAGGGTGCGCACCATCTCCCCGCCCTGATTGGCCTCGGCCAGCACCAGATCGGCCTCGAACTCCCGCGCCGTCTCGGCTGCGCGCCGCGCCCAGCCCGCAGGCGACAGCCCCCGCGCCGAACGATCCGCCAGCACATAGCCCGTCTTATCTTTGCGCCCCGCCGCCACGATCCCACAGGCGTCGCCGTGGGCGCTGGCGGGCGGATCGACCGCCACCACGATCCGCTCGAACTTCGCCGGCCGGTTCCCCCGCGCCCGCGCCAGATCCTCGGCCCGGAACAGGGCGCCGTCGGCCTCGACCACCAGCCCCTCCATCTCCTGCGCCTCCAGCCGCGTCCCGGCGTAGAGCGCCTGCAGATGCCCCAGAAACCCCGGCGCCAGATTGCCCGCATTGTCCTTGGTCGCCAGCCGCGCCTTCACCACCCCCGGCTCGGCCAGCAACCGCCTCAGCGCCGGAATCGGTCGCGGCGTCGTCGTGATCGCCAGCTTGGGGTCCGCCCCCAACCGCAGCCCGAACCTCAGGTTCGACAGCGTCGTCTCGATGTTCCTCCAGGCGCAGAACTCATCCGCCCAGGCCGCGTGAAACTGCGGCCCGCGCAGGCTGTCCGGATCTTCCGCCGAAAACGCATAGGCCGCCGCGCCCGAGGGCCAGACCAGCCGGCGCCGCCCCGCCTCCCAGCGCGGCCGGTTGTCGCCCGGCGCCTGCGCCTTCAGCCCCGACGGCCCCTCCACCATCACCTCGCGCACGTCGTGCAGCGCCGGACCCACCAGGGCGAAGGTGCGATCCTCCGCCTTGGCCAGCTCATTCATCCAGAACCCGCCCGCGAAGGTCTTGCCCGACCCGCGCCCGCCCAGCAGCACCCAGGTCCGCCAATCCGTATCAGGCGGCGGCCAGACCTGATCGTCGTTCAGCCTCGGCGTCGCCCTCAGCAACCGCAGCAGCTCCTCGCGCGTCGCGTGTTCCAGCCGCTGCTGCGCCAAACCCCTTGCGCTCGGCGACCCCGAGAAGATGATCGAGACGAGACTGCAGCTCTGCCCGCACGGTCCGTTCTTCGTCGTCGGTGATGTCACGATCGTCTTCGCTCATTCCGTCCTCTTCAGGGTCGCGAGGCTTTCGAGGGGGCGAGGCCGCCAAGGCCGCCACAGCCTTTGCCGTGCGAGCCAGCACGCCGATGGCGCGCCCCCGCTTCGCGGCCTCGACCACGTCGGCCGGAGGTTCTGCGGCGGCCACCACGGCGATCGCCTCGTCGGTCAGCTGCATCAGCCGCCCCAGCGCGCCGTCCAGCCATTCGGCCACTACCGCCGCACGCCCCGCCTCTTCCCCTTTTCCCGCCATGACCGAACCATAGCGAACCAGCGTCCTCAGGCTGGCGAACAGCCTCCAGAACCTCGCAAAGCCGGGAATTTACAGGGATCGGCGCCCCCGGCTGCGATAGCCGGGACGAGATGGCCTTCGCCTATACCGCCATCGCGGGCGGCTGGTCGCAGGACAGCCACCGCGTCAGGGCGGCGGCCAGTTCGGCGATCTGGATCGGCTTGGCCAGGTGGCCGTCCATCCCCGCCTCCAGACAGCGCACCACCTGTTCCGACTGGACGTTGGCCGTCAGCGCCAGGATCGGCGTCCGTCGCCCGGTCCCGGCCTGCATCCGGCGGATTTCGCGCGTGGCCTGCAGCCCGTCCATGACCGGCATGTGCACATCCATCAGCACCAGGTCATAGGCGCCCGAATGCACCGCATGGACCGCTTCGGCGCCGTCGGCGACGGCCTCGACCTCCAGCCCCAGATTTCTCAGGATGGCGCTGACCAGTTCACGGTTCGCCGCCGCGTCGTCGGCCATCAGCACCCGCCCGCCGATCGCAGAGTCGGCCGTCTGTCCCTGACGCGTCTCGACCGCATCGTTCTCGGCCTCGGCCACGGCCAGCGGCGCCTCGAACCAGAAGGTCGAGCCCTGTCCCGGCGTGCTGTCCACCCCGATCTCCCCGCCCATCAGTTCGACCAGACGGCGCGAGATCGCCAGCCCCAGCCCCGTCCCGCCATAGACCCGCGTCGTCGAGGCGTCGGCCTGGGTGAAGCGATGGAACAGTTCGCTGATTTTTTCAGGCGGTATGCCGATGCCGGTGTCGCTGACCGCCGCTCGCATCCGCCACAGGCCGCTTTCGTCGAACCGTCCGTCCAGCGCCAGCGTCACCTCGCCCCGCGCCGTGAACTTCACCGCATTGGACAGGAAGTTCAGCATCACCTGGCGCAACCGCCCCTTGTCGCCGGTCAGTCGCGCAGGCGTATCGGCGGCCACCACCACGCGCAGGATCAGCCCCTTGAGCGAGCACTGGCTCTCGATGATGGCGGCGGCGCCGTCAACCAGGGCCCGCGTATCGAACGGCTCGGGGTCCATCTCGATGGCGTCAGCTTCCAGCTTGGAATAGTCGAGAATGTCGTTGATGACGCCCAACAGGGCCTCCGACGCCGTGGCGATGCGCTCGACATAGATGCGCTCTTCCGGCGGCAGATGCTCCGATCCCTGCAACAGGCCGGAAAAGCCGATGACGCTGGTCAGCGGCGTCCGCAGTTCATGGCTCATATTGGCCAGGAATTCGCTCTTGGCCTGCACCGCCGCCTCGGCGGTCTCCTTGGCCTCCAGCACCTCGGCCTCCAGCGTCTTGCGCTGGGTCATGTCGCGGATCACCACCACCACGTCATCGACCTGGCCGTGCTCGTCCTTCAGAGCCTTGAAAGTGCATTCGACCCAGACGGTCTCGCCGTTCTTGTGCACCGCCCGGTGCTCCAGGCGGGTCGGCTCGCCGGTCTTCACCGCCTTGCCGATGGCGCCCAGCACCAGATGGCGGTCCTCGGGGTGGACATAGTCGGTCGACTGGCCGCTCATCTCCTCGTACGTCCAGCCCAGAAGCTGCTGGATCGCCGGCGAGATGTATTTGCTCGACCCGTCCATCTTGACCCGGGTGATGACGTCGCCGGTGTTCTCGGCCAGCAGGCGATAGCGCCGCTCATTGGTCTGCGCCGCCCGCAGAAGCCGCTCGCGCTCGGTCACGTCCTGCAGCACGCCGAACAGGGCGATCACCCGGCCGGTGGCGTCCTTCTCGGTCGCCCCCTCGGCCGCCACGACGCGCTCGACGCCGTCGGCCCCGACCAGCCTCAGCTTGAAGGTATAGCCCTCACCCGTCTTCAGCGCCCGCTCGACCAGGCGCTGGATCTCCGCGCGGTCGTCTTCGTGATAGTGGCTGAACACGTCCTCCAGCTTGGGCGAGAAGGCGCCCGGCGCGATCGCATGGATGCGATAGATCTCGTCCGACCAGGTCACGGCCCCCGTCGTGATCTCATAGCGCCAGCGCCCGACCCCGACCATGTCCTCGGCCAGCCGCAGCGTCTCCAGACGCGCCGCCTCCTGGCGCATGGCCTCGGCGTGCTCCATCAGTTCGCCCGCCAGACCGGCCAGTTCGCGGATCAGCCGCAGCTCCGTCTCCGTCGGCGCAGGACGCGGCTTGACGTCCATCACGCCGATGGCGCCCGCCGGGCGACCGTCGCCCCCGCACACCGTGGCCCCCAGGAAGAAGCGCACCCGCGGTTCGCCCGTCACCATCGGATGATCGCGATAGACCGGATGCTCCAGCGCGTCCTCGACCGCCACCACCGCTTCGGGCCCCAGGCTCGCCAGGGCGTGGCTGACGCTGCTCATGCGCGGAATGCTGATCTCGTCCAGCCCCACGCCGGACAGAAAGACGGCGCGGTCTTCGTCCAGCACGGTGATCATGGCGTGAGGCGCGCGGAACGCCGCGCAGGCGATCGCCGTCAGCCGGTCAAACGCATCCCGCGCGCCGGTCCTCGCCCTCTTTTGTGCTGCGACAATGCCCATCTGCCCCCGTCCTACCCCCCTGCGGACGAATTATTCGTTAGCAGAGCCGCGTTCGCCCATCCACTCCGGAGCCTCGAACTCCAGCGCGTCCTCCGGCTCCTTCAACGCCAGCTCCGAAACCGTCTGGCGCCGCACCGAGACCCCGGCCGCGTGCACCGTCTCCGGGTCGCCGGACACCAGCGGATGCCACCAGGCCAGCGTCCGCCCTTCATGCAGCCGACGATAGGCGCACGACAGAGGCATCCACTTCAGCCGCTCGATGTTGTCCGGCGTCAGCTGCACGCAGTCCGGCACCTCGGCCTGGCGCTGGGCGTAGTCGGTGCAGGTGCAACGGTCCGGGTCGAACAGCTTGCAGTGCACCCGCGTCGGGATGATCTGCCCCGTATCCTCGTCCTCGAAACGGATGACGCAGCACAGGCCGCAGCCGTCGCACAGGCTCTCCCACTCGGACGGAGACATCTCCGCCAGGGTCTTGGTTTCCCAGAAAGGCTTGGGCGAGGTGGAATTCATGGGCGCGCCTATACGCCCCAAATCCCCATCTGTCGCGGTTTCAGTGACTGACGCTCTTGGAGAAGAGGTTGATCACCACCACCCCGCCGATGATCAGCGCCAGGCCGATGATCGCCGGAAGGTCCAGCTTCTGCTTGAACAGGAACAGGCCGATCACCGAAATCAGCACCACCCCCAGCCCGCTCCAGATTGCATAGGCCAGCCCCACCGGCATCTGCTTCAGCGCCAGGGTCAGGAGGTAGAAGGCGATGCCGTAACAGACCGCCAGCCCCGCCGTCGGCAGCGGTTTGGTGAACTGCTGCGACTGCTGCAGCAGGGTCGTCCCCATCACTTCGAAACCAATCGCTCCAAGCAGGGCCAGCCAGGTCGTCGGGCTCATTCAGCGCCCTCGCCATAGGCGTCCGTCAGCAGACTGCCCGGCGTCAGCAGCGACAGCAGGGCCTTTCTCTGCTCCGGCGACACCTCATGCGTTCCGAACAGGTCGCTCATCCACAGACCGTCGGCGATCAGACGCAGCATCAGGGCGTCGTCCTTGCCTGCCGGATCGTCGGGATCGTCCACCGCCAGGGCGCCCATCGCCGCGCGCCAGCGCGGGGTCAGGCTCGGTTCAATGGCGCATGCAGCCAGGACGGCGCGGCCGATGCTGAAATCGCGCTCTGTCGCGGGTTCGTAAACGATCGTCCGCAGATAGGCCCGGGCGTTGCGGCCATAGGGGTTGGGATCGCGCGCCGCCTCGGCCAGCACCGCCGCCGTCATTTCGGACGCCAGATGGTCGATCACCCCCTCCAGCAGGGCCAGCTTGTTCGGGAAGTGATGCAGCAAGGCCCCCTTGCTGAACGGCAGGCGCGCCACCACCGCATCCAGCGTCACCCCCATCGCCCCCTGGTCGGCGGCGATCTCGATGGCCATGTCGATGATCTGGCGGCGGGTGTCTTCGGGCGTGCGGCGGGTCGGTTGAGCGTCCATGCAAAGCGACATACCGTCTGGACGGTTTTATGTAAATCCCGAAATATTGGCCCTCGCCCCCCGGTCCGCGCTATAGGCGTCGCCTCCCTTTTCGGACTGGTGTTCATGGCCGCTCGCCCCCCTCTCGTCGCCCTCAAGGACGTCCGCCTTCAGGACGGCCCCCGCCCGCTGTTCGACGGCGTCGACATGGCGATGGAGCCGCGCAGCCGCGCCGCCCTGGTCGGCCGCAACGGGGCGGGCAAGTCCACCCTGATGAAGGTGGTCATGGGCCTGATCGAGCCGGATTCGGGCGACCGCTCGGTCCAGGCCGGCACCCGCTTCGCCTATGTCCCGCAGGAGCCGGTCATCACCGGCGAGACCCTGGCCGACTACGCCGCCTCGGGCGAGGCCGAACGCTGGACCGCCGAAAGCTGGCTGGAGACCTTCGGCCTCAACCCCGCCAAGTCGACGCAAGGCCTGTCGGGCGGCGAGATCCGCCGCGCCGCCCTCGCCAAGGCCTTCGCCGAAGAGCCCGACCTGCTGCTGCTGGACGAGCCGACCAACCACCTCGACATCCTGGCCATCGAACTGCTGGAGAACGAGCTGATCCAGGCCCGTTTCGCCCTGCTGGTCGTCAGCCACGACCGCGCCTTCCTGAACCGCGTCACCGACACCGTGCACTGGCTGGAAGGCCGAAGGGTGCGCACCCTCAACAAGGGCTTCGTCGAGTTCGACGACTGGGCCGCCAAGGTCATGGAGGAAGAGGCCGAGTCCCTGCGCCGCCTGACCAAGCGCATCGAGGCCGAGACCTACACCTTCTACCGCTCCATCACCGCCCAGCGCACCCGCAACGAGGGCCGCGCCCGCGCCCTGCAGCAGATGCGTCTGGACCGGGCCGAACGGGTCAAGGATCTGCCGCGCGAACTGAACCTCGGCGTCGATTCCGGCGCCGTCTCGGGCAAGCTGGTCGCCGACATCAAGGGCGTCAGCAAGTCGTTCGGCGACCGGACCATCTTCAAGAACCTGACCACCCGCATCATCCGCGGCGACCGTCTGGCCATCGTCGGCCCCAACGGCGCGGGCAAGACCACCCTGGTCAAGGTGCTGCTGGGCGAACTGGCGCCGGACGAGGGAACCGTCCGCCTGGGCGCCAACCTCGAACCCCTCTACCTCGATCAGTCGCGCGAGGGGCTGAAGTCGGACATGACCCTGTGGGACGCCCTGACGCCGGGCGGCGGCGACAGCATTCTGGTGCGCGGCCGCTCCATGCACGTCGCCGCTTACGCCAAGGACTTCCTGTTCCAGGAGGCCCAGCTGAAACAGCCCATCTCCACCCTGTCGGGCGGCGAGCGCAACCGCCTGCTGCTTGCGCGGGCGCTGGCCCAGCCCGCCAACCTGCTGATCCTCGACGAGCCGACCAACGATCTCGACATGGACACGCTGGAGAAGCTGGAGGAGCTGCTCGAATCCTACGACGGCACCCTGATCCTGGTGTCGCACGACCGCGATTTCGTCGACCGTCTGGCCACCTCGACCATCGCCCTGAACGGCCGCGGCGACGTGGTCGAGACCCCCGGCGGCTGGCAGGACTTCCTGCGCCAGAACCCCGGCTTCCTCGCCCCGCCCCCGACCCACGCTGACGCCGCCCCTTCCGGGGCGCGTCGGGTCGAGAAGGCGGAGCCTTCTGACCGCGCCCCGAAGAAACAGGCCAAGCTCTCCTACAAGGACGCCCGCCGTCTGGAAGAGGTCGAAAAGCTGATGGAGACCCTGCCGGTCGAGATCGCCCGACAGGACGCCATCCTGGCCGACCCCGACCTCTACGCGCGCGATCCCGCCGCCTTCGACCGCGCCATGAAGGCCGCCGAAAAGGCCCGCGCCGAGCTGGAGGCCGCCGAACTGGACTGGCTGGAGCTGGAAGAGAAGAAGGCCGATCTGGCGGGCTGAGAAACACGCTGCGACACGCCGCACATTCTTCGCCAAATCCCTCCGTATCCAGCCAACCCTTCCGCGATAAGCCCGGAACCCACGGTTTACATTCGCCCCCGCTTGTCGCCTCATTCCAAGCTGGGCGGCGTCGTTCGCGCGCCCGGCTCTCGAGGGGGAGCCGCGTAGACAAACTGGGGGTTTATCCATGAAGAGACTGCTTGTCGTCGCCGCCTCGGCGCTGGCCCTGGCCGGGCCGGCCATGGCGCAAAGCGGGGGCCAGAGCGGGCCTCAAGGCGCGCCACGCGTCGATGTCGCCGCCGCCGCGAACCGCACCGAAGCCGCCATCCCGCCGCCCGTCATGTCCGAGACCCGCCACACCGGCGTCTTCGGCGGCCAGCGCATCGCCTACCGCGCCATCGCCGGCGAGACCTATCTGAAGGACAAGGAAGGCAAGCCGCTCGCGGCCATGGTCTCCTACAGCTACATCAAGGAAGGCCCGACGGACCCGAACCGCCCCGTCACCTTCCTGTGGAACGGCGGCCCTGGCTCCGGCTCCCTGTGGCTGCACATGGGCGCCTTCGGGCCCAAGCGCGTGGTCGTGCCGTCGGACGCGCGTGACGACGGCGCCGCGCCCTTCCCCATCATCGACAACGTCGACTCCCTGCTGGACGTCACCGACATCGTCTTCATCGACCCGATCGGCACCGGCTTCAGCCGCGCCCTGGGCAAGACCGACCCGGCCGACTACTGGGGCGTGACCAAGGACGCCAAGTCGATCGCCGAGTTCATCCGCCTGTGGCTGAACGAGCACGGCCGCTGGAACGCGCCGAAATTCATCGGCGGCGAGAGCTACGGCACCACCCGTTCGGCGGCGGTGATCAACGAGCTGGAAGGCAGCTACACCGACGTATCGATCAACGGCATCCTGCTGATCTCGTCGATCCTCGACTTCAGCCTGGCCGCCGACGCCCAGGGCAATGAGCTGGGCTTCGTCACCACCCTGCCCTCGATGGCGGCCGCCGCCTGGTACCACGACAAGGTGCCGAACAAGCCCGCCACGGTCGAGGAATTCGTCGCCGAGGCCCGCGCCTGGGCCATCGGCCCCTACGCCTCGGCCCTGCTGAAGGGCAACGCCCTGCCGGCCGACGAACGGGCGACGATCCTGCAGCAGTTGTCGCGCTACACCGGCATCTCCCAGACCTATCTGAGCAACGCCAACCTGCGCCTGTCGCCCGGCCGCTTCTATAAGGAGCTGCTGCGGGATCGCGGCCTGACCATCGGCCGTCTGGACGCCCGCTACACCGGCGTCGACTACGACAACGCCGGCGACCGTCCGGACAACGACCCCAGCTTCTACGGCATCGACGGCGCCTATACCGCCGCCATCAACGCCTGGGCGCGCGAGGGTCTGAAGTATTCGCCCGACGTGGTCTACTCCTCGATCGGCGGCACCCGGAACTGGGACTGGAACCTGCCGACCGCCGGACGCGGCGGAGCGGAGTATCTGAACGTGGCCCCCTACATCGGCCGCGCCCTGCGTGAGAACAGCGGCCTGCGCGTCTGGGTGGGTCAAGGCTATTACGACTTCGCCACGCCCTTCTTCGGCGCCGAATACTCGCTGAACCGTCCGGGCTTCCCGACCGACGGCCGCATCGAGTGGCACTACTACCACTCGGGCCACATGATGTACGTCCGCGACGACGACCTGAAGAAGCTGTCGAACGACATCCGCACCTTCATCCGCGCACGCTGATGATCCGCCGCCATCCGCTCCTGCGAGCGGGTGGCGGTCGCTTTCCTGTGGACAACGCAAGACGCTGATCCGCTTCCGCGAATTTCGTCCGCCCACAGATATCCACAGACTTGCCCACCGCGTCCGGGTCGATTCCGCACAGACGCTCCGATTTGGGCGCTTGCCCAATAACGGATTTCGCGGGAACGTCAACAGGCCGAGGGACACGGCGGCGCGGAAATCCGGGGAGACCCGGAGATCAAGCGGACCGGTCCGGCTCTCTGACCCAGGGTTCCAAGCCTCTTCGGAGGACGCGGAAACACCGAAGCAGGGCCCAGGCTCCCGATCCTCTAGCGCCTCGGCGCCGGGATCACGGAGAACCAGGCCGGGATCGACGGACGGCGCGAGGTTCGCCTTGCGGAACGCCGAAGACCAGGGGCCGATGGAACGACAGTCGAACGACGCCGGGTCCGCCCGCCGACGCAGAGGCCGACTTCCGACCCGATAGCGGCCAAGTCCAACCCGGACTTGGCGAGGGGACGCGATCCGCGATCCGACCGGCGACGGTCTGGCTCAAAGGGTTACGTCCCCTCGCTCAATTACGGCGCATGATTTCCGGGCTGAAATCCCGCCCGGCGACGCCCCGCCGCCTTTCCAAGCGCGGCCCGTCCCCCTACACCCTAGACGTGATGACTCGCGCCCGCCTGCACCGACGCGGCCTGATGGCCGGCGCCCTCGGCTTGACCGCCCTGGGCGTCCTGTCCGCGTGCGGCCGACGCCCGGCCCAAACCGACGAATCCGGCCGGGTGCGCCTGCGGGTCGCGGCGGGCGGCCCAGCCGGCGCCCTGCACGGCGGCTTCTACCAGGCCGTCGCGACCGGGGCCTATGAACGGCGCGGCCTCAACGTCGAGATTCTGGCCGGGCCGTCAGGCGCCGACATCCCCGCCCTGCTGGCCGCCAGCGCGGTCGAACTGGCCGTCGGCCGCGACAGCTTCCTGCCCCTGCGGCTGATCGCCGACCGGGCGCCGGTCAAGGCCGTGGCCGCCTTCCTGCAGAAGGATCCCGTCGTCCTGCTGGCCCATCCGGGTCAGGAGCTGGAGGATCTGACCGTCCTGCGCGGCCGCCGCATCCTGATGGAGCCGGGCGACCAGACCGGCTTCTGGACCTGGCTGCGCGCCCGCTTCGACCTGACGCCCGACCAGGCGCAGACCGGCGCCCCCGAGGACAATCTGAAGGCCTTCCGCGAGGATCGCCAAAGCGTGCTGATCGCCCGCCTGACCGACGGCGCGCCCAGCCTGATCGCGCGCGAGGTCGGCTTCCAGCCCCTGGTCCTGCCCCCGGCTGAGGACGGCTATCCCTCCTATTCCGGCCTGGTGCTGGCGCCCAACGCCTTCGCCCGCGACAACGCCCAGGCCCTGCGCGACTTCATCGCCGCCTCGGTCGAGGGCTGGCGCGACTATGTCCACGGCGACGGCGCCAAGGGCGACGCCCTGATCCGCCGCGCCCATCCTGACCTGCCCCAGCGCGTGCTGGACGCCGCCCGCGCCTCGCTGCGCGCCCAGGCCATGGTCGACGGCGGCGATGCGGCCCTTTACGGCCTTGGGGCCATGACCCCCGAACGCTGGCAGGCCTTCGCCGAACAGACCCAGGACGCCTATCCCGCCGCCCCCGACTGGCGCGAGGCCTTCACCAGCCAGTATCTGCCCTCGCGCGGCTAAGCCTGTCCGGCGTTAGGCGCGGATTAAGCCGCACCGCCTAGGCTGTCTGGCTGAACGTCTTCACCTTGCACGAGGCGCCGGTGCCGCGCATCCTCACCATTGCCGTCCTTCTGCCCGCGCTCGGCGCCTCGACGGCCGCCCTGGCGCAGGCCGCGCCGTGGGCGCCGCCCCAGGCTCAGACGCCCTACCCGCCCGCCGCCTATGATCGCCAGCTGTCCTGGCCGGGCCGCGCCCAGGCCCATCCGTCCAGCCAGACGGCCCCCGCCTATCCGGCCGCGCCCGCCGACGGTTTCGCCCCGCCGCAGGAAGCGGCCTACTTCGCGCCGCCCGCGGCTCAGACCATCGCCCGCCCGGCCGTCATCCCGCACGGCGGCTATCCGTGGCGCGCCGGCGCGCCGGGCTACAACCGTCAGCTGACGCCCGCTCAAGCCTGGGGCGCGCCGTCGCCGATCCCGGCTCCGCCGTCGTCGGCCAACGCCCTGACGCCCGCGCCCGACTTCCGGCCCGTGACCAGCCATCCCGATGCGACTTGGGGCCCCTACGTCTCGCCCCCGGCCCAGCAGCCCGCGCCCGCATACACGCCCCCGGCGCCGTATCAGCCGACCTACCAGCCGCCGCCCTGGACGCGACAGCCTCTCTCGGTCCCGCCCCAGCCCGTCGCGCCGCCGCCTTCGGGCGAGGCCCCCGCGCCCTACGTCCCCGAGGCCCAGCCTCAGCCTCAGCCGATAGAGCGCGCTCCGGCGCCTGGCCACGTTCCCTGGACGCGCGCCCAGCCCCAGATGCAACCCGCGCCCCCGCCGCCCGTCCAGCGCACGCCGCTGCCCGAACCGGCGCCGACGCCTATGCCCGAGCCTGTGCGGCCGACGCCGCCCGCGCCAGCTCAGCCCATCCCGGTCCAGCCCGCCCCGCGTGCCGTCGCGCCCGCGCCCCAACCGGCCCAGCAACCCGCTCCTGAGCCCGTCCGGCAGCCCGCGCCTGTTCCCGAACGCATTCCTGAGCGCGTCCCCGCGCCGCCCGTCCAGCCTGCGCCCGCCCCGACCCCGACTCCGGCTCCCGTTCCGGCCGACCCGGCCTTCGACCCGATGGCCCCGCGCCGCGACGCGCCGATCTTCCAGTTGCAGCGCAACACGCCCCAGCCGCCCGCTGCGACGCCCGCGCCCGCGCCCGCTCCGGCTCAGGGTCAGCCGCCCGCAACGCCCGCAGCCCCGACGCCTCAACCCGCGTCCAATGACGCCCCGTCCCAGGGCAGCGCCCGCTACTATTCCGTCCACCGCCAGGCGGGCCGCCAGCCGGACGCCACGCCCCTGCCTGCGCCCAACTATCTGGACGCCATGCCGGTCGAGCTGAACGAGACGCCGTCCTCCGACGACCTGGCCCAGCCGCCCGAGCCGCCCGCCGTGATGCGCGACGCCCAGGGCCGCCTGCGCGCCGCCCCGCTGGCCGACGACCCGATGCTGCCATGAGCGACGGCGCCGCCCCCTCCCCCTCCGTCGCTTCCCCGGCCGAGACCGGCTCGCGCCTGCCTGACCTGATCGCCCTGGCGCAGGAGGAGTCCAGCCCCAAGCGCCGCGCCCTGCTGCGTGAGCTGACCGACTGCTTCTTCGGCGCCGCCGAGCGTACGGAGACCGAGACCGCCCTCTACGGCGCCGTCCTGTCCGACCTGACCGACGCCATGGAAACGGCCGTGCGCGCCGAACTGGCCGAACGGTTCGCCCAGTCGCCGGACGCCCCGCATCAGCTGATCCGCCGCCTGGCCAATGACGAGGCCGAGACCGTCGCCGCCCCCGTCCTCAGCACCTCGCCGGTGCTGACCGAGGCCGATCTGATCGGCGTGGTGCGCTCGCGCGGTCAGGGCCATATGCGCGCCGTCAGCCGCCGCGCCGCCGTGTCCGAAGCCGTGTCCGACGCCATCGTCGAGCGCGGCGACGACGAGACCCTGGGCGTGCTTCTGGGCAACGAAGGCGCCGCCCTGTCGCGCGCCGCGACCGAAACCGCCGTCGAGCGCGCCCGCGCCAACCCGGCCCTGCACGCCGTCACGGTCGAGCGCGCCAGCCTGCCGCCCGACCTGCTGAACGACCTCTATTTCGACGTCGAGGCCCGGCTGCGTCAGCGCATCCTGGAACAGAACGCCCGCATGGACCCGGCCCTGCTGGAAAGCGCCCTGGCCGCGGGCCGCACGCGCGTCGCCGCCGAGGACGGCGCCCTGCCCGCCGACTACGCCGAGAGCCTGGCCTATGTCGAGGAACTGCGCGCCGCCAACCAGCTGACGCCTCAGGTGCTGGCCCGCTTCCTGCGTTCGGGCGGCCAGACCGCCTTCCTGATCGCCCTGTCGCAACTGGCCGACGTCGACTTCCACACCGCCCGCCAGATCATCGAGCGCCGCGAGCTGGATGCCCTGGCCGTCATCTGCAAGGCGGCGGACCTGGATCGCGCCTTGTTCCTGACCTACGCCGTGGTGCTGCTGAACACCGACGACAACGCCATGGGCAAGGCCCGCGCCTATGCCGGGATGTACAACGAACTGACGCGCGAGGCGGCCCTGCGGACCCTGCGCTTCTGGCGCGCCCGCAAAGCCATGCAGGCGGCCTAGCCTAGTCTTCGTAGCCGGTCGGACGCGGCGCCGGACGACGGCGCTCGCGGTCGAAATCCATCCGGTCGCGCGGCAGGGCCTCGGGGCATTCGTCGCGCATGAAGGCCAGCATCTTCTCGCGCACCTCGGCCCGCAGGTCGAAGGCGACCGAGGCGTTGCGCGCGCTGGTCAGGCAGCGCACCTGGGCCGTCCGCTCGGTGACGTCCGTGACCTGCAACGCCACCACGTCGCCGTCCCAGTGCGGCGAGGCGTGGGCGATCTGCTCCAGCTTGATCCGCAGCCGGTCGATGGGCGCCTCGTAATCCACATAGAGGAAGGACACGCCGATCAGGCGCGAATCCTCGCGCGTCCAGTTCTGAAACGGCTTCTGGATGAAGTAGGTCAGCGGCAGCACCATGCGCCGCCAGTCCCACAGCTTGACCACCACATAGGTCGAGGTGATCTCCTCGACCCGGCCCCACTCGCCCTCGACGATGACGGCGTCGTCCAGGCGGATCGGCTGGGCGGTGGCGATCTGGATGCCTGCGATCAGATTGGTCAGGAAGGGCTGCAGCGCCAGGCCGGCGACGATGCCGACCACCCCGGCCGAGGCCAGCAGCGACAGGCCCCACTGCTTGACGCCGGGAATGGTCAGCAGCGCCAGCCCCAGGGTGATCAGGCCGATCAGGATGGCCGCGACCCGTTGCAGGATGCGTGTCTGGGTGACGTGCTTGCGGGCGTAGAGGTTGTCCTCCGCCTCCATGTTGAACTTCTTCAGGTGGACGATGGCGCCCATGTCCACCGCGCCCGCCAGCATCCAGCCGCACACCAGGATGAAGCCGAACAGCAGGCTGCGCCGGATGAACAGCGACGGTTCGGGGTCCAGCGGCGACACGGTGACGGCCAGGGCCAGGGCGATGATCATCACCGCGATCCGCACCTTGAGCCGGGCGCGCTTCAGCATCCCCTTCCAGAACTCGTCGCGGTTGCGCACCGCCAGCTTCAGCAGGGCGAAGACCACCTGATTGGCCGCCCAGCCGATGAAGACGAAGACCACGGTGATGATCGAGATCACCGCCCATTCCGGCAGCCAGTGAAACTGACGCCAGAGCGCGAAGATGGTGTTGGTCAGGTCGGTCACGAACTGGGGCATGGACGGACCATAGCCCTTCTCCCCGCCGGGGGAGAAGGTGGCTCGCGCAGCGAGACGGATGAGGGGGACGCCAAATGTCGCACGCCCGCATCAGCCGTGCGGATGGAGCACGCCTCCGTCTCATCCGAGAGGAGAAGGGTCTTATCTGGCCGCCTGCTCCACCAGATCCGCCAGCCGTTGCGCCGCATCCGGGATCGCCACGGATCGCGCCGCCGCCGACATGGCCGCCAGCCCCGCCGGATCGGACAGAATGGCGGTCAACGCCGCCGTCAGGCTCTCGACCGTCAGGTCGTCCTCGGCGATCACCTTCGCCGCGTCCGCCTCGGACAGGGCCCGCGCGTTCAGGGTCTGATGGTCGTCCATGGCGATCTTCAGCGGGATCAGCACCGACGGCAGGGCCGCCACCGCCAGCTCCGAACAGGTCGAGGCCCCGGCCCGCCCGATCACCAGATGCGCCTTCGACAGCCGATCCGCCATGTCGCGGAAGAAGGGGGCGACCTCGGCCTCGATCCCGGCGTCGAGGTAGATCTGGCGCGCGGTCTCCAGCGTCTCAGGCCGCGACTGCTGCTGCACCTTCAGCCGGTTGCGGATGGCCTCAGGCAGGGCCGCCAGCGCGCGCGGCGTGGTCTCGGACAGGATGCGGGCGCCCTGGCTGCCGCCTGTCACCAGCACGTGGATCGGTCCGCCTTCGACCGGCGCGGCATAGGCCCGGTCGAACAGAGCGCGGATGTCCGGCCGCACCGGATTGCCGACCAGTTGGACGCGATCCCTCACCTTGTTCGGCGCCCGGCCCAGCGTGGGAAAGGCCGCCGCGATCACGCCCACGCTGGGCGCCAGATAGCGGTTGGTGCGGCCCAGCACGGCGTTCTGCTCATGGATGACGGTCGGGCGGCGCGTCGTCACCGCCGCCAGCAGGGCCGGCGCCGACGGATAGCCGCCGAAGCCCACCACCACGTCCGCGCCCGTGCGCTGGAACGCCGCCTTGGCCTGCCCCACGCCCTTCAGGATCGCCAGCCCGGCCTTCATCAGACCGATGGGACCGCGCCCGGTCGCCGCATCCAGCGCCAGCCGCTCTTCGGCGGGGAAGGCGTGGGCGTACTGCTCGCCGCGCCTGTCGGTGGCCAGCACCACGCGCCAGCCGCGCGCCGCCATCTCGCGGGCCAGCGCCTCGGCGGGGAACATATGGCCGCCGGTGCCCCCGGCGGCGACGACGCAGACCTTGTTCATGGATGGTGCTCTCTTACGGCAGCAGGCGGCGACGCGGGGCGACGTTCGACCCCAGTTCATAGGCGCCCGGACGACGCCGAGTCAGGGCCAGGGCGAACCCCATCGTCAGCCCCATGGCCATCATGGACGACCCGCCGTAGCTGATGAAGGGCAGGGTCATCCCCTTGGTCGGGATCAGGTTCAGGTTCACCGCGATGTTGATGCAGGCCTGCAGCCCGATCAGCATGAACAGCCCCGCCGCCGCCGTCTGTTCGAAGGAGTCGTTCAGCTTCATCGCCTTGCGCATCCCGCGAATGACGATGAAGGCGTAAAGCCCGATCATGATCAGCGACAGCACCAGGCCGAACTCCTCGGCCCCGACGGAATAGATGAAGTCGGTGTGCAGGTCGGGCACATGGCGCTTCATCACCCCCTCGCCGATGCCGCGCCCGACCAGGCCCCCGGCGCGGATCGCCTCCGACGCGCGGTCGATCTGGTGGGTGTCGGTCGTCTCGGGCGACAGGAAGCGGCTCAGACGGTCGCGCATGTGGCTGAACATGAAATACAGCGACACCACCCCGCCCGCGCCGACCGCCGCCAGGGCCGCCACCCACTTCAGCGGCACCCCGGCCATGAAGAAGACGGCCATGAAGGTGGTGGTGATCAGCAGGGTCTGGCCGATGTCCGGCTGGATCAGCAACAGGCCGACCGTCAGCGCCCACAGGCCAAACGCGATGCTGACGCCGGGCACGCCCTCGCCCTTCTGGGCCTCGGCGAACATCCAGGCGGCGAAGACGATCAGGCCCGGCTTGGCGAACTCGGACGGCTGCAGGCTGAACGGCCCCAGATTGATCCAGCGCGCCGCCCCCTTCACCGTGTCGCCGATGAAGGGCAGGGCCGCCATGACCACGATGGCGCAGAACAGGGCCAGCACCGCGATCCGCCGCACCCCGCGCGGCGACAGCAGGGACGCGCTCAGCATCCCGATCAGCCCCATGGTCGAAAAGACCATCATCCGCCACGAATAATGGAAGGGGTCGCTGATCGATTCATCGGCCAGGATCGCCGCCGGGCTGGAGGCGAAACTCAGCGCCACGCCCAGCGCCACCAGCGTCAGCGCCGCGCCCAGCAGGCCGCGATCCACCGTCCAGAACCAGCGCGCCACCATGCTCTGGTCGTTGCGCGAAAAAGGGTGGCTGTAGCTGTTGTGGCTCATGCGGCAGGCTCCGGCCGTGCGCCCAGGGCCAGGACGGCGGCGCGGAACGCCTCGCCCCGGACCTCGAAATCGGGGAACTGATCGAAGCTGGCGCAGGCGGGCGACAGCAGAACGACCTGCTCGCCCCCGGCGGCGGCCGCGTCGGCGGCGGCCAGTTCGACGGCCCGCTCCATCGTATGGGCGACGACGTGCGGGGTGTCGGCCAGGGTGACGGCGAAGGCGTCGGCCGCCTCCCCGATCAGATAGGCCTTGGCGATGCGCGGGAAGAGGTCGCGCAGAGCGTCGATGCCGCCGTCTTTGGCCTTGCCGCCCGCGATCCAGAAGACGGACGGGTAGGACGCCAGCGCCTGCCGCGCCGCATCGGCGTTGGTCGCCTTGGAATCGTTGATGAAGCGCACGGCGCCGAGACGGCCCACAGCCTCCATCCGGTGCGACAGGCCGGGGAAGCTCAACAGGCCCTCGACCGCCGCTTCGTGCGACACGCCCAAGGCCCGCGCCGCAGCGTAGGCGAAGGCCGCGTTCTGGGCGTTGTGCCGACCGGGAAGCGAGCGCGCGGCGGAGAGGTCGGCCAGCACTTCGCCGCCCGTCGTCAACACGCCCGCCGCCGCCTCAAACCCTTCTCCCCTTGTGGGAGAAGGTGGGCCCGAAGGGCTCGGATGAGGGGTTTCGCCGACAGACGGTTCAGGCGCGCTTTCGGAAAGGGTGAGAGACCCCTCATCCGTCTCGCTGCGCGAGCCACCTTCTCCCACAAGGGGAGAAGGAAGAGTCAGAACCGTCTTCACCCGCCTCCCCTGCGCCCGCAGGTCCGCCGCAGCCTTCCGGCCCCATTCCTCATCCACGCCGATCAGCGCCAGCGCCTCGCCATCCTGCGCCTGAAAAATCCGGCGCTTGGCGGCGACATAGCCCTCCATCCCGCCGTGACGGTCCAGATGGTCCGGCGACACATTGGTCAGGATCGCCACATCCGGCGCAAAGCCCGTCGTCAGGTCCAGCTGATAGGACGACACCTCGATTACATAGACCGCATCCGCCGTCGGCTCCGGCAGGGCCAGAACCCCGATGCCGATGTTGCCGCCGATGTGGACGCTGAGCCCCGCCTGTTTCAGCACCCAGCCGATCAGGGCCGTGGTCGTCGACTTGCCGTTGGTGCCGGTGATGGCGACCACGCGCGGCCGCGCCTCTTGCGGCAGGGCGGCCAGCGCCCGCGCGAACAACTCCACATCGCCGATGACCGGCACGCCCGCCTCATGGGCGCGCTCCACGCTCCAGTGCGGCTTGGGATGGGTCAGCGGCGCGCCCGGCGACAACACCAAAGCCGCGAACCCGGACCAGTCGGCGCGGGTCAGATCCTCGACCAGAAAGCCTTCCGCCTCGGCCTGCATCCGGCCCGAGACGCCGTCGTCCCACAGCACGGGGATCGCGCCCCCCGCCTGAAGCGCGCGCGCCGCCGTGATCCCCGACCGTCCCAGGCCGAAGACCGCAACACGACGCCCCTCGAAGCCGGGAACGGGGATCATCGGATCAACGCAGCTTCAGCGTGGCCAGACCGAGCAGCGCCAGCATGGCGGCGACGATCCAGAAACGGATGACGACGGTGGATTCCGGCCAGCCCATCTTCTCGAAATGGTGGTGGATCGGCGCCATCAGGAAGATGCGCTTGCCGGTCAGCTTGAAGTAGCCGACCTGGATCATGACCGAGGCCGCCTCGACCACGAACAGGCCGCCGACGATGCCCAACACCAGCTCGTGCTTGGTCGCCACGGCCATCGAGCCCAGGGCGCCGCCGAGCGCCAGCGAGCCGGTGTCGCCCATGAAGATCTTGGCCGGCGGGGCGTTGTACCAGAGGAAGCCCATGCCCCCGCCGATGATGGCCGCGCAGAAGATGGCCAGCTCGCCCGCACCGGGCACATGGTGGACCTGCAGATAGTCCGCAAACAGGAAGTTGCCGACCAGGTAGGAGATGATACCGAAGGCGCCCGCCGCCATCATCACCGGCACGATGGCCAGCCCGTCCAGCCCGTCCGTCAGGTTCACCGCGTTCGAGAAGCCGATGATGGTGAAGGCGGCGAAAGCCACATAGAACCAGCCGATGTTCAGCAGCACCGCCTTCAGGAAGGGGAAGGCGATCGAGGTCTCAAGCCCCGGCGAGGTCGGCGATTGGGTCATCCACAGCACGGTCAGGACGCCGGCGATCACCGCCACGACCGTCTGGGCCAGCAGCTTCTGCTTGGACGTCAGCCCGGCCGAGGTCTGCTTCGTCACCTTGGCGTAGTCGTCGATGAAGCCCAGCACCCCGAAGGCCGCCGTCACGCCCGAGACGATCCAGATATAGGGGTTGGTCAGGTCGCCCCACAGCAGCACGGCCACGCCGATGCCCGCCAGGATCATCAGCCCGCCCATGGTGGGGGTGCCGACCTTGGACAGGTGGGACACCGGGCCGTCGTCGCGGATCGGCTGGCCCCGGCCCTGCTTGGCGCGGATCCAGTTGATGAAGCGGCTGCCCATGGCGACCGCCACGATCATGGCCGTGGCCATGGCCAGGGCCACGCGCACCGTCTGATACTGGATCAGGTGCAGCAGCGGATATTCCTGGGCGATGTCCGCGTAGTAGAGATAGAGCAGATAGAACATCAGGCGGACTTCCCTTGGGCCTCGGCGGCGACGCGCGCCTCTTGTTCGGCCACGCCGAGATTTGCAAGCGCGGCCGCGACCAGCGAGGCCTTCGACCCGTTCGAGCCCTTGACCATGACCACATCGCCCGGCTGCACCAGCAAGGCGGCCTCGGCGGCCAGTTCGGCGGCGGTCTCGCGCCACTCGCCGCGCAGCGCAGGCGGCAGGGCCTCGTGCAGCAGGCGCATCTGTGGCCCGGCCGTATGCACCAGGTCCAGCCCAGCGGCGACGATGGCCGGGGCCAGCCCTTCGTGCAGAGCGCGGCTATGCTCGCCCAGTTCCAGCATGTCGGTCAGCACCACGACCCGGCGGCCGCCCGGCCCCACCGGCTTGGCGCCCAGGCTGACGAAGCCCGCCTTCATCGACAGCGGATTGGCGTTGTAGCTCTCGTCGATCAGGGTGAAGGCGCCGCCCGAGACAGAGATCGTCTTCATCTGCCCGCGCCCGGCCAGCGGCTGGAACCCCGCCAAGGCTTGCAACGCCGTGTCCAGCGACACGTCCAGCGCCCGCAGCATCAGGATGACGCACAGGCTGTTCAGCCCCCAGTGCACGCCCGATTGAGCGAGGCGATATTCGATACGCCGTCCGTCCAGCTCGGCCGTGACGGTCGCCCCCTCGCTGTCGGCGACAAAGTCCAGCAGGCGCGCGTCGCAGCCCGTTCCATGGCCGAAGGTCCGCACCACGGCCCCGGCCTTTTCCGCGCCCTGACGCACGATGTCGGCGTGGGCGTCGGCGGCGTTGACCACGGCGATCCCGCCCGGCGCCAGCCCCTCGAAGATGGCGGCCTTCTCGCGCGCCACGCCCGCCTCGCCGTCGGCGAAGGCTTCGATATGCACCGGCCCGACCGTGGTGACGCAGGCGGCGTGCGGGCGCACGAAGGCCGACAGCGGCCCGATCTCGCCCGGATGGTTCATGCCGATCTCGAACACGGCGCGGTCCGTGCCCTGCGGCATCCGCGCCAGCGTCAACGGCACGCCGATGTGGTTGTTGTAGCTCTTGATCGAGGCGTGGCTTGATCCGGCCAGATCAAGGCCCGCCTTGATCGCCTGGGTCACGCTGGTCTTGCCGACGCTGCCGGTCACGGCGCCGCGCAGGCGGGCGCGGTCGCGCGCGGCGACGCCCAGCGCCTCCAGCCCCTTCAGGGTGTCGGGAACCAGAACGTAAGGCCCGCCCTCGACCGACCGGTCGACCAGAGCCACGGTTGCGCCCGCCGCAAAAGCGGCCTCGGCGAACTCATGCCCGTCGCGCGCGCCGTGCAGGGCCAGGAACAGGTCGCCCGGCGCGATCTCGCGGCTGTTGTAGGTCAGGCCCGAGACAGATGCGTCGGGTCCATGAAGCCGTCCCCCGGTGGCCGAAGCGATGGCTTCGGCGGTCCAGAGCGGCGTGTGTGCGTCAGGCATGGTCTTTCAGGGCTTCGGTCGCTTCGGCGGCGTCGTCGAAGGGATGCACGACCCCGCCGACGATCTGACCCTGTTCATGCCCTTTTCCGGCGATCACGACCACATCTCCTTCGCGCATCAGGGAGACGGCGTGGCGAATGGCCTCGCGGCGGTCGCCGATCTCCAGCGCGTCGGGGCAGCCGGCGCGGACCTGAGCGCGGATGGCGGCGGGGTCTTCGGAACGCGGATTATCGTCGGTGACGATGGCCGTATCGGCCAGTCGCCCGGCGATCTCGCCCATCAGCGGACGCTTGGCCCGGTCGCGGTCGCCGCCCGCGCCGAAGACGACGATCAGGCGGCCCGTCGCGTGGGGACGAAGCGCGTTCAGCACCGTCTCCAGTCCGTCGGGGGTGTGGGCGTAGTCGACATAAACCTCGCCGCCGCGCCCAGCTTCGCCGGGGATGCGTTGCAGACGGCCCTGCGCGCCCCGGATCATCTCCAGCGCCGGGATCACGCGGTCGGGGTCTTCGCCGCCCGCGATGCACAGGCCCGCCGCCACCAGGGCGTTCGACGCCTGGAACGCCCCCGCCAACGGCAGCAGGACGTCATGCACCCGACCGCGCACATCGATGCTCAGACGCTGGCCCTCCGGCGTCGCGCGGCGCGCCAGCAGGGTCAGGTCGCGCCCGCGCTCGCCCACGCCCATCACGCCCAGACCGGCCATGATCGAGGCCGAGGCGAAGGCCGAATAGGCGTCGGAATCCGCGTTCAGCACCGCCGTGCGCCCGCGCGGCAGCAGGGCCTCGAACAGGCGCATCTTGGCGGCGCGGTAGTCCTCCATCGTCCCGTGATAGTCGAGGTGGTCCTGCGTCAGATTGGTGAAGCCCGCCGCCTTGATCGCCACCCCGTCCAGACGTCGCTGGTCGATGCCGTGGGACGAGGCTTCCAGCGCCAGGTGCGTCACCTCCTTGCGGGCCAGTTCCGCCAGCAGGCGCGCGGCCTCGGCGGCGTCGGGGCTGGTCAGGCCGGGGCCGGTCAGGGCGTAGGTCTTGTCGCCCTTCTGGCCGACGACGCCCAGGGTGCCCATGCTGGCCGACTTCAGGCCGAGCCCTGCCCAGATCTGGCGGCAGAAGTTGGCGACCGAGGTCTTGCCGTTGGTGCCCGTGATCGCGACGCAGGTGCGCGGCTGGGCGCCGTAGAAGGCGCGCGCGGCGATGGCGTAGGCCCGGTGCACGTCGCCCGACCCGACCAGAACCGGCGCCGCCCCCGCGGGCGTGTCGGACGGCGCCAGCACGGCGGCGGCCCCTTTCGCCAGGGCCTGCGGAATGAAGGCGCGGCCGTCGGCCTGCGTCCCCGGCAGGGCGACGAACAGGGCGCCGGGCACGACCTTGCGGCTGTCAGCGGTGACGGCGGTGATCTCCGGGTCCGAGGCCACGTCGCGGCGCAGCAGTTCGGAAAGGCGCAGCTGGCTCATCGGCCGTCGCCCTCCACGTCCTGGAACTCGGGGATCTTTTCGCCCAGGGCGGTGGACCAGCGGTCGGCCTTGCGCTCGACGCCCAGGAAGCCGGCGATGCGGTCGGCGATGCGGCCCACGGCGGGCGCGGCGACATAGCCGCCGGTGCGCGGATAGACGCCCGGCTCGTCCATCAGAACGAAGACGGTGTAGCGCTTGGCGTCCACCGGCCCGTCGGCGGGGAAGACCCCGGCGAAGGAGCCGACGGCCACCGCCGGATTATAGCGGCCGCTGACCAGCTTGTTGGCCGAACCCGTCTTGCCGCCCATGCGCAGACCCGGCGCGTCGGCGAACCGGCCCGAACCGCGCGTGACGTTGCGGCGCATCAGGTCCAGCATGACGGCGGACGTCTCGGCCGAGACGACCTGATGCGTCTGGGCGTTCGGACGCCCGCCCTTGCGCAGGGTCGGCGGCACATAGCGCCCGCCGTTCACCAGCGCGCCATAGGCCGACACATACTGGATCGGCGTGACCATGATGCCGTAGCCGAACGACAGCGACGCCAGGGTGCTGTCGTCCCACTTCCTGACCTTAGGCGGGGCGGCCGATTCCTTCAGCTCGATCGGGGCGGCGTCCAGCAGGCCCAGACGGCGGAAATAGTCGCGCATCACATCGCCGCCCATCTCGACCGCCAGTCGCGAGGTGCCGATGTTGGACGAATGCAGATAGACCTCCTCCAGCGTCAGCACCTTGTTGGTGGCGTGGAAGTCGGTGATGCGTCGCTTGCCGATCTGCAGCGCCTGGGAGGCGTCGAACAGGGTGTTCATGTCGGCCCGGCCGGTGTCGATGCCGGCGGCGACGGTGAAGCTCTTGAACACCGAGCCCATCTCATAGTGGGCCGAGACGACGCGGTTCAGCGTGGCCTCTTCCGGCGCGGCGTTGCGGCGGTTGGCGTCATAGGTCGGCCACGAGGCCATGGCCAGGATCTCGCCCGTCTGCACGTCGGCGACCACGGCGACGGCGCCCTTGGCCTTGTGCTCCTCGGCGGCGATGGCCAGCTCGTTCTCGACCACGCCCTGAACCCGCAGGTCGATGGACAGGGGGAAGTCCTCGCTGGCGGTGCCCGCCGCGCGGATCTCCTGGTCGAAGGCCAACTCGGCGCCCGCGACGCCCTGGCCGCCCGTGTCCGAACGACCGATCAGGTGCACGGCCGAGCTTCCCAGCGGATAGACGCGACGGTCTTCCGGCTCGAACGTCACTCCGCCCAGGGCCAGGGCGTGGACCGCCCGACGCTCGGACGGCGTCAGGCCGTTCAGGGCGATCAGACGGCGCTCGCCGCTCATCACCCGGTCCAGACGCGCAGCCGAAATGCGCGGCAGGGCGCGGCGCAGCTGGGCCTTGGCCGCCGGAATGTCCCAGACCTCGCGCGGGTCGATGTAGAGGCCGTAGTGGGTGATGTTGGTCGCCAGCAGCTGACCGTTGCGATCCACCAGATCGGCGCGCGTCAGGGCGCCGGGATGGAAGCCCGCCCCCGCCCCGCGCGCAGGCGCCAGCAGGGCCGCGTGCGCCGCGCCCAGGGCCAGGCAGGCGAAGACGGCGCAGAAGGCCGCCATGATCAGGAAGATGCGGACGCGGGTGTCTTCTTCCGGGCGGGCGTCGGCGCGGGCGCGCTCGAACGAATGCTCCAGGTTCCACACCAGGGAGGCGACCCAGCGCCCCCAGGCCGAAACGGCGCCGCCGAAGGTCGCCTGCGGGCGGCCGCGATAGCCCATGCCGTGATGGTCATGCACGCTCATTGCACGGCCCCCGCAGCAGACGCCGCAGATGCAGCGACGGGCGCGGCGGCGGGCTTTTCAGCCGGCGGCGGCGCGATCGCGGGCAGGGCCGCCTCGCCCGCCTGCTTCTTCACATCGACCGGACCCAGGCCGATCTCGCGCGACAGGGCCTCCAGCCGCGCGGGCTGCTCCAGCCGCGTGACCTCGGCGCGCAGCAGACGCACCCGCTCGCGGTTCTCGCGGATGTCGCGCTCCAGGCTGCTGATCTCGGCGCTTTCACGGGCGGCGGCCGCCTTGGCGATATAGACCGAGAAGACCAGCGCCAGGACGCAAGCCACGCCGATGATCTCGACGCAGCGCACGCCGCGCACCTTCCACTCGAACAGGCGCTTGATGGGGGCGGGCATGGCGATCATGCGGCCCTCCCCTTCATCGCGCCCCAGGCCGGGGCGCCCGTCCGCACGGCCGCGCGGATCTTGGCCGAGCGGGCGCGAGGGTTGGCGGCCAGTTCGGCCTCGCCCGCCTCGCGCGCGCCCTTGAACAACAGGTCGAAGCTGGGCTTGCGCGTCTCGACCGCGACCGGCGCATGGCGCGATCCGCCCGGCGCATTGCCGGTGCGCTCGGTCAGGAAGGCCTTGACCATGCGATCTTCCAGCGAATGGAAGGTGACGACCACCAGCCGTCCGCCCGGCGCCAACGTCGCCTCGGCCGCCTCCAACCCGCGCTCCAGCTCGCCCAACTCGTCGTTAACGGCGATGCGCAGGGCCTGAAACACCCGCGTGGCCGGATGGATGGCGGCGCCGCGACGCCCGCCCAGGGCCTTCTCAACCACCTCGGCCAGATCGAGGGTGCGAGTGAACGGCTGCTCGACCCGGCGGCGCAGGATGGCGGTAGCGACCCGGCCCGACTGGCGCTCGTCGCCGTACAGCTTGAAGATATGGGCCAGCGGCCCGTGATCCCACGTATTGACGATGTCGGCGGCGGTCGCGCCCTCATCGGACATCCGCATATCCAGCGGCCCGTCGCGCATGAAGGAAAAGCCGCGCTCAGCCTGATCCAGCTGCATGGACGAAACGCCGATGTCGAAGACGGCGCCGTCCAGCTTCGCCTTGCCGCTCTCCTCGAACGCCTCGGCCAGACCGGAAAACGGCGTGCGGATCAACTGGAACTGCTCGGGAAAGTCGCGCGCAACGGCGTCCGCAAACGGCTGCACCGTCGGGTCGCGATCCAGCGCCACCACATCCGCCCCGTGCTCCAAAATGGCGCGCGTATAGCCGCCCGCGCCGAAGGTCGCGTCGACGATCACATCGCCCGCCTTGGGCGCCAGCGCCTCGATCACTTCAGCCAGCAGGACAGGCGCGTGCGGAGAGGTCATGCCGCCCCTCCCGTCTTCACAGCAGCCGCCTGACGGCGCATCTCGCCGAACTGCTTCAGGCCCTCGCGCGCCATGCGGCGCTGCTCGGCGCGGTGCGCGGCCCACTTGTCCTTGTTCCAGATCTGGAAGCGCTCGCCGACGCCGTAGATGACGACCGTGTCCGACAGGTCGACCTCGGCGCACAGATGCTCCGGCAGGGTGATCCGCCCGCCCGAGTCATAGGCCAGCGGCTTCTGCTCGCCGAAGATCGAGGCCTCCAGCGCCGAGCGGTAGGGATCGCCGAACGGCAGGCTTTCGATCACCGCGCGATATTCGGCGAACAGCTTGTCGCCGCCCGCTTCCAGACAATCAGCTTCGATGGAGGGAAAGCAGAAGACGCCATGCTCGGCGCCGTTCTCGGCCGTGCGGAATTCCTGAGGGATCAGGAGACGGCGCTTGCCGTCCAGCTGCTTCTCGTAGGTCGAGAGAAACACGCCCTGCCCTATCGAACCCTGCGGCCCGTCCCTGAAATCCGTTGAAGAAAGCCCACGCGTCGGGCTTTCAGCCCCTACTCATGAGCCATTGGGATAGCATGGGACTGAATGGGCCTCAATGGGATTAGTTGACGCCCTTTAACCTAATTTGCGGTTCGATCAGCGTCGTCGGGACTGTAAAATCAGAACATACGCAGAACAAAATGAGTATTCACAGCCTGTGGATGGGTTCTAACGCCTTGATTTCAACGGAATGGTTAATGCGCATCCCTCTCCCGATGGGAGAGGGATACCCGCGCCCTCACGGAGCGCGAATGGGCGTTAGGGCGAATATAAAGCCAGACGGCCTGTAAGCCGGGTTCTGTTCCGCCCGAAAGCGGCGACGATCATTCCTCTGGGCCGCCCATTGCTGGACGGCTCTCGCGACCTACCCGGACGCCTGGGGCGGTGAGCCCTGCGGAGCGAGCCCCGCGCGACGTCCCTATTTGGTCTTGCTCCAGGCGGGGCTTGCCATGCCGTCGACGTTGCCGCCGACGCGGTGGGCTCTTACCCCACCCTTTCACCCTTCCCTGAGCCGAAGCCCAGGCGGTTTGCTTTCTGTGGCGCTATCCCTCGGGTCGCCCCGGGCGGGCGTTACCCGCCGCCTTTTCACCGTGGAGCCCGGACTTTCCTCGACAGGAGCAAGCCCCCGCCGCGACCGCCCGGCCGTCTGGCGAGCGCTAGATGCGCGCGAATGGGCGGAAGGTCAATGCGGATGAACAGCCCCTCTCCCGATGGGAGAGGGTCATGTTTTTAATCCAGTACGCCCGTCACGCTCTCGACCGAGGCCAGTTGCAACAGGCCGACCAGACGCGCCCGCGTCTCGCCGTCGGCGATCCCATCGACGCGATCGGGCCGCCAGTGGCGCTGGAAGGCCTCGACCGTCAGGCGGGTTTCCTCGTCATAGGCCCCGCCCGGCTGCACCCCATAGCCCAGTCGGTGCAGGCCCGAGCGCAGGACGATGACGCCCAGCCCTTCGTCGCCGGGCGACAGGGGCGCGCCCAGGGCGCCGATGCGTTCCGGCGCCGGGTCGAACCACAGGCCGTGCCCGGCCTCGGCCAGACGCTTCCACGGAAACAGCTCGCCGGGATCCTGCTTGCGCTCGGGCGCCAGGTCGGAGTGGGCGATGATGCGGGCGTCGGGGATGGACCAGCGGATGCGGATGTCGCCGACCAGGGCGATCACCGCCTCGATCTGCGGCTCGGGGAAGGGGCGATAGCCGAACTCATGGCCCGGATTGACGATCTCGATGCCGATGGAGGCGGCGTTGACGTCCGTCTCGCCCTGCCAGGCGCCGCGCCCGGCGTGCCAGGCCCGGCGCTCTTCCGGCACCAGACGCAGGATGGAGCCGTCCTCGTCGACGACATAGTGGGCCGAGACCTTGGCCTCTGAGTCGCGCAGGCGCGCGATCGCCTCCTCGGCGGTCTCCATGCCGGTGTAGTGCAGCACCAGAATGTCCGGCGGGCCGCGCCGGGCGTCGAAGTTCGGGGACGGCGCGTCGGTGAAGGCGATCATGAGGGGCCGATCAGCGCCCTTCCTTTTCCCAGCCGTAGGCCACCCAGGTGTCGCCGACCTTCTTGGCGTCGATGACGCCGTCGTCGCGACGACGGCGGGCGCTCATGGTGCGGCGGGCGCGCAGGGCGAAACCGGCGAAGAAAACCAGCACCCCGCCGACGACGGCGATCATGGCCACGGCGGCGGCGGTGAAGACGGCCAGCAGGGCGCCGACCGTCACGGCCAGGGCGGTGGCGATCAGGCCCGCGACCCAGACGAAGGGCGCCAGCAGGCCGGAACCGGGCCGACGGCGCGCGTTGAAACCCAGCTGGCCCATCGGGTCGGAGTTGATCATGAACTCAAAGCCTCTCTCAGCGTCCTGATGAACGCCTGAAGCGCAATGTCGGTCCATCGACCTGAACGGTCAATGCACTGCGACATCACGCGCCAGTCACATTTGTTGTCCCGGCCAAGCCTCAGAAGGCCGGCTGGTCCGCCAGGACCACCGCGCCGCGGCTGCGCATGCGATCGGCCTCGACGCGGGTCAGCACGGCCTGGGCGGCGGGATCGCCCATCACCTGACCGACCTTGACCATGGCCTCGGCGGCCTGCCCCGAGGCGCCGAAGGCGGTCGCCAGGGCCTCCCACGGCGTCTGCGGCTGCGGGAAGCGCTTGAAGCGGACCGTCTCGGACGACGGGATCTTGGCCAGCTGACGCGCCTTGGCCACGGCCTCTTCCAGACCGCCCAGCTGGTCGACCAGACCCAGGCCGTGCGCCTGAGCGCCGGTCCAGACACGGCCCTTGGCGATCTCACGCACGCGCTCGACCGGCATCTTGCGGCCCTTGGCCACACGGGCCACGAACTCTTCGTAGATGCGGTCCATCGAGGCGGCGAAGGCGGCGCGCTGCCCCTGATCGAAGCTCTGCGTCGTGGAGAAGGCGTCGGCGTAGTCGCCGCCGACCGACAGGCCGCGCATGTCGACGCCGAAGCGGCCCAGGGCGTCGGCCAGGACGAACTTGCCGCCGAAGACGCCGATCGAGCCGGTCAGGGTCGAGGGTTGGGCCACGATCCAGTCGGCTTCCGAGCTGATCCAGTAACCGCCGGACGCGGCGTAGGCGCCCATGGACACCACCACCGGCTTGCCCGCCGCCTTGGCCGCGCGCACGGCGGCCAGAACCTGTTCCGACGCTTCCGGAGAACCGCCCGGCGAGGAGACGCGGAAGACGATGGCCTTCACGTCCTTGTCCTCGATGGCCTCATAGATGGCCTTGGCCGTGTCGTCCGAGCGGATGCTGGTCCCGCCGCCGAAGGGCGAGTCGTTGTCGCCGCGACCGGTCATGATGGCGCCCTCGCCGCCCACGATGGCGATGGCCGACTTGGCCGAGCCGGAGCCTGAGGTGTTACGCGTTCCCTTCAGCGAGGCGTATTCGCCGAATTTGACGATCTTAGCGTTCTTGCCCGCCTTGGTCTTGGCGGCGGCCTCGGCTTCTTCGACCTGGCCGATCTTGTCGACCAGCTTCAGCGACAGGGCCTGTTCCGCCGGATAGGGGCCGGCCTCGATCACGGCCTTCAGGGCCTCGGGCGTGGTCTTGCGGTCGCGGGCGATATTGGCGATGGCGCTGTCGTAGATGGAGCCCATCCAGGCGACCATGGCCTCGCGGTGCGGAGCGGTGAAGTCGCTCTGCGTGAATTCGTTGACGGCGTTCTTGTACTCATACCGCTGCTCGAAGTCGGCCTTGACGCCGTACTTCTGGAAAGCGCGGCCCAGGAAGACGCTGTCGACAGCCAGACCCGTCGCCTGGAAGTTCGCCGTGTTCTGCAGCCACAGCTGATCCGCGCTGGCGGCGACCATGTAGCTGGACGTCACGGCGCCGATCGGCGCAAAGCCCTGGCTGTGGGCGATCACCGTCTTGCCCGAGGCGCGGAAGCGAGCGATCGCCTGGCGCACTTCGTCGGCCGAGGCGGGCGTCATCCCGACTTCCGGCGCGCGCACCAACAACACCTTGACGTTGTCGTCGGCCGCCGCCTGAGCCAGCACGTCCACGACCTGAACCACCGACAGGCTGGAGCCGCCGAAAGACGCAAAGGGATTGACCGGCGTCTGATCCGTCAGGCCGCTGCGCAGATCCAGCTCCAGCACCGTATGGGCGGGCGTGGTCGGCTTGGAGGCCCCGGCCGCCATGGCGAAGAAGATCAGCGCCACCACGGGCAGAACGACGAAGAAGGCCACAAGCCCGGCGAAGACGCCCAGCATGGTGAGGAAGAACTGCTTCATGGAAAGGCGGACGTCCAGGATCGCGGCCAGAGGCGGCCAAGCGTGAGGATAGAGGCCGAGCCCGGCGCGTCAAATGAACGGACGGTAATAAACTCATGAAAAAGGGGCCCGCCGTCGCCGGCGAGCCCCCTCATTCATCGCAAGGTCGCGATCAGCGGCCGATGTCGTAGGTTCCGCTGATATCGATGCGAACCGTCAGCTCGCCCGCTGAAACCGGGGTCGAGGCGCCGCCGGCGTCCATGGCGACGCGGGCGTACATGACCTCAGGACGCGGCTGCGGCGCATAGCCCCCGCCCTCGGTCAGGGAGCGCACCGGTCCCAGGTCGACGCCCAGAGCCTGCGCGTACAGGCGCGCCTTGTCCTGCAGGGCGCGCACGGCCAGCACGCGGGCCTGGTCCTCGGCCGCCTTCGGATCCTTCAGGCCGAAGCTGATGCCGTCGATCTGATTGACGCCTGCCGTGACCACGGCGTCAGCGGTCGTCCCGACCTTGCTCAGGTCGTTGATCGTCACCGTGACGCGGTTCGCGGCCTGATAGCCGCGCAAGCGGGGCGGTTCGTTCTGCTGATAGTCGTACTGGGCCGACAGGTTCAGGCCCGAGGTCTGGATATCGCGCTCGGCGATCCCGGCGCGGCGCAGGGCGGCGACGACGCGGGTCATCTGCTGGGCGTTCTGGGCCATGGCCTCCTGAGCCGTCGGGGCCTCGGTCACCACGCCGAAGTTGATCGTGGCCTGATCCGGCGCGACCTTGACCTCGCCATAGGCCGACAGGTTCAGGGCGGGTTGTTGAGCCATGGCGTGCACCTGCATGGGGGAAGAGCCGCCGGGCTGGGATTGAGCAGACGCGACGGCCGGCGCCGCCAAGGTCATCAGGGCCGTGCCCAGCATCAGGGCGCGTGCGGTGCGGGTCATTACGAGGTCTCCGTCGAATTCATTTGGGCGGGCGTGTTCGCCAGCCACAGCCTAACTTGACCGTTTCAAGCTGAACGAACGCAAAAGACCCCTGTGCAGGTTCCGTTCATCGGCGTGAAAAGCGTGACAGGTTCAAGGCGGCTTTGCAGCCGACGCCCCGCCTGCTAGGCACCCCTTGCTGTGCTTCGGGGGCCCGTAGCTCAATGGTTAGAGCCGACCGCTCATAACGGTCTGGTTGGGGGTTCGAGTCCCTCCGGGCCTACCAAATCCGAACGCCTTCATCTCCATTCAAGGACGCGTCATGACCGCCCTTCTCCTCGCCGCCCTTCTGGCCTCCGCTTCCCCGGAGCCCGCCTTCGAGGCTCTGGAGCCGATCCCAGTCGCCGCTCAGGGCGAGGCCATCCCCGCCTGCACCGCCGAACGCCGCTGGTGCGCCCTGATCGAGACGGACGAGACCCAGGAGCGTCAGGTGCTGCGCCTCTATGACGGCCCGCCCAGCGGCCGGACCCCCGTGGCGTCCTACAGCATTGAAAGCGAACTCTCCGAAGGCTTCTGGAAGCCCGGCGCCATCCTGCGCCGCGCCGGAAACGACGAGATCATCCTCGGCGCCGACATGGAGTTGCAGGCCATGTATTCGGGCGGCGGGGGCATGTCCTCCTATCGGACCTTGATCCGCTTCATTCCCGGCGAGGCGCCGCAGGAGATTCTGACCGTTCCCATGTCCGGGTCGCTGATGATCCGCGCCTGCTTCGGCGAAGAGGACATGAAGCAACGCGCCGGCGCCTGTCATGACGAATATGAGTTCAACGCCGAACTGAAGGCCGAGGGCGACGCCTTTCCGCCGCGCCTGACCTATGCTTCGACCGCGACCACCTTCCCCGGCCGCGTGTCGCGCAGCGAGGACTCCCTCGCCAAACCGCCGCTGAAGCCGAAGGATCTGGTCAAGGCCGTCGACGCCAAATGCTCCGTGCGCCGCGTCTTCACTTTCGATCCGGCGGCGAACGCCTATGTTCCCGACGCGCCCCTGCCTGACTGCGGCGACTATACCGTTCCCTAGATTGCGTTGAGCCCCACCTGATGTCCTATGTCGCCCGTGACGACCGCCCCGCCGACAAGGCTGAACGCTACGCCGAGGTCGAGGCCGAGATCCTGGCCGTTCTGGACGGCGAACCGAACCTGACGGCGCGCATGGCGACGGTCGCGTCGATGCTGGCGGACGCCTTCCCCGCCTTCTTCTGGACCGGCTTCTACGTCGTGGACGCGGCCAAGGGCGATGAACTGGTCGTCGGTCCGTATCAGGGCACGCTGGGCTGCCTGCGCATTCCGTTCGGGCGCGGCGTCTGCGGCGCGGCGGCCAGGACGCGCGAAACCCAGGTGGTCGAAGACGTCCACGCCTTCCCCGGCCACATCGCCTGCGACAGCCGCTCGGCCAGCGAGATCGTGGTTCCGGTGCTGGACGCGGCGGGCGACCTGATCGCCGTGCTGGACGTGGACGCGACCGAGACGGCCGCCTTCGACGCCGTGGATGCGGCGGCGCTGGAACGGCTGATGGCCAAGGTGTTCGGCGCCTGATGCGGGTCGGCGTCGACTTCGGCGGCACCAAGATCGAGGTGGCGGCGCTGGATGCGTCCGGGGCCTTCGCCGCGCGAATCCGCGAGCCGAACCCCGGAACCTATGACGCCGCCCTCAACCTCGTCGCCGACCTGATCGCGCGGGTCGAGGCCGAGGCCGGACCGGCGCAATCGGTCGGCCTGGCCATTCCCGGCTCGCCCTCGCCGCGCACCGGGCTGATCCGCAACGCCAACTCCACCTATCTGAACGGTCGTCGCTTCGGCGACGATCTGGAGGCCGCCCTGGGCCGCCCGGTGCGGCTGGCCAACGACGCCAACTGCCTGGCCCTGTCCGAGTCGGCCGACGGCGCAGGCGCAGGCGCCGCCAGCCTGTTCGGCGTCATCCTGGGCACCGGCTGCGGCGGCGGGCTGGTCATCGACGGCAAGCTGGTCGAGGGGGCGCACGCCGTCGCCGCCGAGATCGGCCACATCTCCCTGCCGTGGCCCTCGGCGGAGGAGGCGCCCGGCCCCGCCTGCTGGTGCGGCCTGAGCGGCTGTCTCGAGACCTGGATTTCCGGCACGGGCTTCCAGCGCGATCATGAAGCCGCGACGGGGCGGGCGTGGAAGGCGCAGGCCGTCGTCGACGCCGCCCGCGCAGGCGACGCCCAGGCCGCTGCGACGCTGGACCGCTACATTGACCGGCTGGGACGAGGCCTGGCCATGGTGGTCAACCTGGCCGACCCGGAGGTCTTCGTGCTGGGCGGCGGGATGTCGAACGTGGTCGAGCTTTACGACCGCCTGCCCGACATCGTGGCGCGCCACGTCTTCTCCGACAGCTGGGAGGGGCGGATCGTTCCGGCCAGATGGGGCGATTCCTCGGGCGTGCGCGGCGCCGCGCGGCTGTGGGACGCCTGATCGCCGATTGATCCCGCGACGCGCGCCGCTATGGTCCGCGCCGAACCATTCAGGAGCGAGACGATGGGCGAACGGATTGCAGCAATCACCGGCGGGCACGGCGCCCTGGGGCGGGCCGTGGTCGAGGCCGCGTTGGCCGCCGGCTGGACCGTCGCCGTCATCGATCACGCCAGCGGCCACGTCGTTCCTGACGGCGTGCTGGAGGTCGGCGGCGTCGACCTGACCGACCCTGCTCAGGCCAAGGCCGCGATTGAGGCCGTGGTCGCCCGCTTCGGCCGTCTGGACGCCCTGCTGAACATCGCCGGCGGCTTCGTCTGGAGCCCGGTGGAGGGCGACGGCGACGAATTCGACCGGATGCACGCCCTCAACGTCAAGACGACGCTGAACGCCAGCCGCGCCGCCCTGCCCCATCTGAAGGCCTCAGCCGAGGGCCGCATCGTCAACGTCGGCGCCAACGGCGCGATCAAGGCTGGGCACGGCATGGGCGCCTACGCCGCCTCCAAGGCCGGGGTCCACCGCCTGACCGAGGCGCTGGCCGAAGAGCTGAAGTCGACCTCGGTGACGGTCAACGCCGTCCTGCCCTCCATCATCGACACCGCGGCCAACCGCGCCGACATGCCCGACGCCGATCCGGCCAAGTGGGTTGCGCCCGCCGATCTGGCCGCCGCCATCCTGTTCCTGGCCTCGCCCGAGGCGCGGGCCGTGACGGGCGCCCTGATCCCCGTCACGGGCAAGATCTGATGCGCGCGCGCAGCGTCCTCTACCTGCCCGCCTCGAACGCGCGAGCGGTCGAGAAGGCCCGCGCCCTGCCCTGCGACGTGGCGGTGCTGGATCTGGAGGACGCCGTCGCGCCCGAAATGAAGGCTGAGGCCCGCGCGGCCGCCGTCGCCGCGGCGCAGGAAGGCGGCTTCGGCCCGCGCCTCGGCGTGCGGATCAACGGTCTGGACACGCCGTGGGGCGCCGACGACCTGAAGGCCCTGCGTGACGCTCCCGTCGACCTGATCGTCGCGCCCAAGGTCGAGAGCGCGGCCATGGTTCACGCCCTGTCGGCGGCGCTGCGTCCCGGCGTAGACCTGTGGGCCATGATCGAGACGCCGCGCGCCTTGGTCGATCTTGGCGAGATCGCCGGGGCGGACGGCGCCCTGAGCGGCCTGATGCTGGGCGTCAACGACCTGGCCAAGGATCTGAAGACCGGCGCCGCGCCCGACCGGGAGCCGCTGAAACCGTGGCTGGGGGCGGTCGTGGCCCACGCCCGCGCCAACGGCCTGAGCGTCATCGACGGCGTGTTCAACCGCATCAAGGACGAGACGGGCTTCGCGGCGGAGTGTGTGCAAGGCAGGCTGTATGGTTTCGACGGCAAGAGCCTGATCCATCCGTCGCAGATCGAGGGCGCCAACGCCGCCTTCGGTCCGTCGGCGGAAGAGATCGAGTGGGCGCGCAAGGTCGTCGCCGCATTCACCGCGCCCGAAGCCGCCGGGCTGGGCGTCATCCGCGTCGAGGGCGAGATGGTGGAGCGGCTGCATCTGCAACAAGCGCAGGCGCTGCTGGCGGCGCTGTAATCCCTTCTCCCCTTGTGGGAGAAGGTGGCGGCCGAAGGCCGACGGATGAGGGGTTTCACCGTCGGTTGAGAGTCCCCTCATCCGACCTCGCTCCGCTCGCCCACCTTCTCCCACAAGGGGAGAAGGAAGCATGGGGTGGCGCCCTGACTCGACAAACCGTAGACAACCCCCATGACCGCACCGCTGCCGCCCCCGTCGAAAACCCGCGCCTGGGTCTGTGCGCCGGGGGTGTTGAAGGTGCCGTTCCTCTCCGCCTTCCTGCCCGATTACGACCTGTCCACCCTGCCGGGATCGTCGATCGAGGCCGTCCTCGGCTGGGGCATGAAGCCGACGGCGGAAGCAGGCCGACGCTGGGCGCAAAAGCACGGCAAGCCGTATGTCGCGCTGGAGGACGGCTTCCTGCGCTCGATCGGCATCGGCGAGAGCGGAGCGACCAGCCTCAGCCTGATCGTCGATGATCTGGGCGTCTATTACGACGCGACCCGGCCCAGTCGGCTGGAACATCTAATCCAGACCGCGCCCGACTGGTGCGACGCCGCCATGAAGGCCCGCGCGCGGGGCCTGATCGACCGCATCGTCGCGTCGGGCGTGTCCAAGACCAATATGGGCGGGCCGCTGGCCCCTGGCCTGCTGAAACCCGGCCGCCGGGTGCTGATCGTGGACCAGACCTTCGGCGACGCCTCCATCGGCTATGGGCTGGCGACCGAGGCCAGCTTCTCCGACATGCTGGCGACCGCCCGGCGGGACGAGCCGGACGCCCAGCTGATCGTCAAGCGCCACCCGGCGGTGGCGGCGGGGCGCAAGTCGGGCTGCATTCCGGCGGATCAGCTTCAGGGCGTCACCCTGATCGACACGGACGTGCGGCCCGCCGATCTGCTGGCGGCGGTGGACGCGGTCTATGTCGTGACATCGGCGCTGGGGTTCGAGGCGCTGTTGCGGGGCCTGCCCGTGCGCTGCTTCGGCGCGCCCTTCTATTCAGGCTGGGGTCTGACGACCGATGCGGTGCAGACCGGACGGCGCGGCGCAGCGCGCGATCTGGAGCAGATCGCGGCGGCGGCCCTGATCGCCTACACCCGCTACGTCGATCCCATCACCGGCCAGCGGTGCGAGGCTGAACAAGCGCTGGAACGGCTGATCGCCCTGCGCGACCGGGCCGACCGGCTGGCGGGCGACTGGGCGGCCGTCGGCTTCGCCCCGGCCAAGCGGCCGCCGGTGCGCCGTCTGCTGAACTCGCCCAAGGGCCGCGTCCGCTATTTCTGGCGCGCCTCCGCCGCCGTCGCCCATGCGCGGGCGACGGGCGGCAGGCTGATCTGGTGGGCCGGCAAGGAGACGCCGCAGATCCGCGCCGCCGCCGACGCCTTCGAGGGGCCAGTCGTGCGCATGGAGGACGGCTTCATCCGCTCGCGCGGTCTGGGCTCCGACTTCTTCGGCGCCCTGTCGGTCGCCCTGGACGATCAGGGCGTCTATTACGACCCGACCCGACCCAGCCGTCTGGAAAGCCTGATCGAGGCGGGCGAGCCGTCGCCGGATCAGGCCGCGCGCGCCGAGGCGCTTCGTGTTCGGGTGGTCGAGGCGGGCCTGTCGAAATACAATCTGAAGGGCGCGGGCGTTCCGGCGCACTGGCCGAAAGACAGGTCGATCCTGCTGGTCGTCGGGCAGGTCGAGAACGACCGTTCGATCATGATGGGCTGCGGGCCGGACCTGCGCACCAACTCCGGCCTGGTGAAGGCGGCGCGGGCGGATCATCCGAACGCCTTCCTGATCTATCGCAACCATCCTGACGTGACGGCGGGCAACCGGCCCGGCCTGCTGGACCATGCGGCGATGGAGGAGGTCGACGCCTCAGCCGACGATCTGGACATCGTGGACTGCCTGAACGCCTGCGACCGGCTGGCCACCCTGACCTCCCTGACCGGGTTCGAGGCCCTGATGCGGGGTAAGCCGGTCAGCGTCTATGGCCGCCCCTTCTATGCCGGATGGGGCCTGACCGACGACCGGCTGACCTTCGAGCGCCGCACCCGCCGCGCCAGTCTGCAGAGCCTGATCTACGCCGCCCTGATCGGCTATCCGGTCTATGTCACGCCGGACGGCTGGCCGTGCGAGGCCGAGGATCTGGTCGAGGCCCTGATCGCGGCGCGCGACCATCCCCTGCCCGCCCCGCCGCGCGGCCGCGTCAATCGCTGGTGGCGCGGCATCAAGGCCAGTCTCGACCGCAGCCTTCCCCCGGCCTATTGAGGACGTTCGTCATCGCAACGGACTGAGTCCGGCCCGCGAGGCGCCCGAACTTCGCCGCGAGGCGCCGACATAAGACTTGTCGAGCGCCGGGGACTCCATGTTCCCTCATGCAGCGAGGCGCCGCGCGCCGAGCGTCAGGGAACTACACAGTGCAAAAAGCCGTCATCTCCGCCACCGGCCTGTTCACCCCGGAACAGTCGATCTCGAACGAGGAACTGGTCGGCGCCTACAACGCCTGGGCCGAAGGCTGGAACGCCGCCAACGCCGAGGCCATCGCCGCCGGAGAGATCGAGGCCAAGACGCCTTCGTCCGAAGCCTTCATCGAGAAGGCCTCGGGCATCAAGGCGCGCTTCGTCATGGACAAGTCGGGCGTCCTCGACCCCGAGCGGATGCTGCCCAACCTGCCCGCGCGCGGCGACGACGAAGTGTCCATCCTGGCCGAAATGGCCGTGAAGGCCGCTGAGGACGCCATCAGGGCCTGGGGCAAGCCGGTCAGCGAGATCGGCGCCGTCATCTGCGCCGCGTCGAACATGCAGCGCCCCTACCCCGCCATGGCCATCGAAGTGCAGCAGGCGCTGGGGATCGAGGGCTTCGCCTTCGACATGAACGTGGCGTGCAGCTCGGCCACCTTCGGCATCAAGACGGCGGCGGACTTCGTGGCCTCCGGCTCGGTCAAGGCCGTGCTGATGGTGAACCCGGAAATCTGCTCGGCGCACCTGAACTTCAAGGATCGCGACAGCCACTTCATCTTCGGCGACGTCGCCACCGCCGTCATCATCGAGGCCGAGGATCAGGCCGGACCGGGCGGCTGGGACATTCTGGGCACGAAGCTGCAGACCAGCTTCTCGAACAACATCCGCAACAACTTCGGCTTCCTGAACCGCGCCGCCCTGCCCACCGACGGGCATGAGCCGGTCTCGTCCGACGGCCTGACCGACAAGATGTTCGTCCAGCATGGCCGCAAGGTCTTCAAGGAGGTGGTGCCGATGGTGTCGACCATGATCCTGGATCACGCCGCCGAGCTGAACCTGGACACGCACGGGCTGAAGCGCCTGTGGCTGCACCAGGCCAACATCAACATGAACACCCTGATCGGCAAGAAGGTGCTGGGTCGCGAGCCCGAGCCGACCGAGAACGTCATCATCCTGGACGACTACGCCAACACCTCCTCGGCCGGGTCGATCATCGCCTTCCACCTGCATAACGACGGCTTCGCGCCGGGCGAGACGGGCCTGATCTGCAGCTTCGGCGCAGGCTATTCTGCGGGCACGGTTTTTGTGCAAAAGCGCCCCTGATCGGGCCGATCAGGAATCAATATTTCCGGCGCCGCTTGCACTGTTCGGAAATTTTTGCAAACCGTAACGCGTCGAGAAGCAGGGGGGACGGCGCCCGAATGACTCAGACAGCTTCGCCTTGGGCTGAAAAACTCAGTGATCCGCTGGCGCACGATGTGGCCACGGTGTTGCAACGCATGGGCGGTTCGGCCCATCAGGATATGGTGATCAACTGCGTCGCGGCGCTGAAACGCCAACGCGGCGAGTCGGTGACTCAAGACCTCAAGATGAAGATCATCGAGGTGTTCGAACGCTATCGCGACTTCTTCATCCGCCCCTTCGGCGAGGGGTCGCTGCGCTGGGCCCTGGCGCCGGGCGTCGCCTGACCGCCTAAAAAATCGACCAACGAAAAAGGCCCGCTCCGATTGGAGCGGGCCTTCGTCGTTTCAGACCATCCGCGCTTAGAAGCGGCGGATGTAGCTGACCGAATAGGCGTCCGCCTCGCCGCGGTCGTCGCGGAAGTCGCGGCGGGTCCAGTCGGCGCGGACGCCGTTGACGCCGTCCAGGTAGTAGTTGGCGCCGACGCCGTAATTCCAGCTGTCGCCGCCGACCTTGCTCTCAGAGCCGGCCAGCTCTTGCTTCAGCTCCGTGTGGCCGTAGCCGCCGCGGGCGAACAGCTCCAGCTTGTCGCCGACGGGATACTTGCCGACGACATAGCCGGCGGCGTCCCACTCGTGCTTGATCTGACCGTCGACGCCGGCGACGGTGATGTCCTTGTCCTTGACCCCCACGCCGACCTCGGTCTCCACGGCCAGGTAGCGGTTCAGGTTGACGCCCAGGCGGCCGGATACGGCGCCGGTCTGGGCCGCATCGCCTTCCATGTGCGTGTAACCCAGCGAACCATAGCCACGCGGCTCAGGGTTCGATTGAGCAAACGCCGGAGCGGCGAGAACAGACACAGCAGCGGCGGCGAGAAGAACGTTACGCATTATTTCATACTCCTTAGATGATGTGACTTCTGTGATCACATGCCCCATCCAACGAATCTTAAATGGTTGCGTCGCCACACTCGTTCCATAGGCGAAGCGACCAAACACGACATGAGTTACGCAAAAGACACACACGCCGTTACCTAAATGACGCAAAAGAAAGGGCGCGCTCCGCCGGGGAGCGCGCCCAACCGATCCGCCGGGAATCGGATCAGAAACGACGGACGTAGTTAACCGAGTAGACGTCCACTTCGCCGCCGTCGTCGGTGAAGTCGCGACGGGTCCAGTCGCCGCGCAGGCCGTTCTGGCCGTCGAAGTAGTAGTTGGCGCCGACGCCGTAGTTCCAGCTTTCGCCGTCCGCCTTGCGCTCGACGCCGGCCAGTTCGGCCTTCATCTGCGTGGTGCCGTAGCCGCCGCGCGCGAACAGTTCGAAGTTCGGCGTGACCGGCAGGGTGCCGACCGCATAGGCGGCCAGATCATAGTCGTGCTCGATCTTGCCCTTGGCGCCGGCGATGGTGAAGTCGTCGTCCTTCACCCCGATCGAGCCTTCGCCCTCGACGCCGAAATAGGGGTTGAACTTGGCGCCCAGACGGCCGGTGACGGCGCCCAGATTCCCATCCGAATGGTCCAGCTGCGAATAGCCGAGCGTGCCGTAATAGGTGGGGCCGCCCGGCTGCACGACCTGGGCCGCGGCCGGCAGGGCGAATACAGAAAGGGCGGCGGCGGCGAGAATAACGTTACGCATGAGCTTCAATCACTCCTTATTGTGATGAACAGGCCGGGCCTGACCACCTTGCGGAGAAACAAAGCTCAAGCGCACAGCGCCGTTCCCTGTGCTTGATACAGCAGTCTATGACTGTGCGAACAGAAGCACACACCGCGTTCCGCCAAGGATGACTATTTTACGACATGAAAAAGGCGACCCTTTCGGATCGCCCTTCTCTTGTCGTCGATTGAAAGGGCCTCAGCGGTCCTTTTCACGCTCCTCGCCCGAGCGTGCGCTCAGCGCGGCCTGGGCCGCCGCCAGACGGGCGATCGGCACGCGGTAGGGCGAGCAGGAGACGTAGTCGAGGCCGACCGTCTCGCAGAAGGCGATGGAGGCGGGGTCGCCGCCGTGCTCGCCGCAGATGCCCATCTTCATGCCCGGCTTGACCGAACGGCCCCGCTCCTCGGCAATGCGGATCAGGTCGCCGACGCCGTTCTGGTCCAGACGGACGAAGGGGTCGTTCTCGAAGATGCCCTTGTCCAGATAGGCCTGCAGGAAGTGGCCGGAATCGTCGCGGCTGATGCCGAAGGTCGTCTGCGTCAGGTCGTTGGTGCCGAAGCTGAAGAACTCAGCGTGCTCGGCCAGATCGGCGGCGCGCAGGGCCGCGCGGGGCAGCTCGACCATGGTGCCGACCAGGTAGTCCACGCTGTCGCCGGCGTCCGCGAAGACGGCCTTGGCTGTGCGGTCGGTCAGCTCGCGCAGATACTTCATCTCCAGACCCAGGGCGACCAGCGGGTGCATGATCTCCGGGATCGGGGCGACGCCCGACGACGCCTTCACCTGCAGCGCCGCCTCGAGGATGGCGCGGACCTGCATCTCGTAGATTTCCGGATAGGCCACGCCCAGACGGCAGCCGCGGTGGCCCAGCATGGGGTTGGTCTCATGCAGTTCGCGGGCGCGGCGCTTCAGCTTGGCCGCGTCCAGGCCTTGCGTGGCGGCCAGGGCGTCGATGTCGGCGTCAGTGTGCGGGATGAACTCATGCAGCGGCGGGTCCAGCAGACGCACGGTGACGGGGAGCCCGCTCATGATGGTGAACAGCTCGACGAAATCGGCCTTCTGGAACGGGGCGATCTTGGCCAGGGCCACGCGGCGGCCCGCCTCGTCGTCGGCCAGGATCATCTCGCGCACGGCGGCGATGCGGGCCTCGTCGAAGAACATGTGTTCAGTGCGCGACAGGCCGATGCCCTCGGCGCCGAAGCCGCGCGCGGTGCGGGCGTCCAGCGGGGTCTCGGCGTTGGCGCGGACCTTCAGGCGACGGATGCCGTCGGCCCAGCCCATCAGGGTCTGGAAGTCGCCCGTCAGCTCCGGCTCGATCATGGCCACGGCGCCGTCCAGCACCTCGCCCTTGCCGCCGTCGATGGTGATGACCTCGCCTGCCTTGAAGGTGCGGCCGCGCGCGGTGAAGGTTCCCGCCTTCTCATTGATCGAGATCTCGCCCGCGCCCGAGACGCAAGGGCGTCCCATGCCGCGCGCCACCACCGCCGCGTGGCTGGTCATGCCGCCGCGCGCCGTGACGATGCCGCGCGCCGCGTGCATGCCGTGGATGTCTTCCGGCGAGGTCTCGTCGCGGACCAGGATGACGGCGTCGCCGTTCTGGCCCAGACGCTCGGCTTCGTCGGCGTCAAAGACGATCTTGCCGGTCGCCGCGCCCGGCGAGGCGGGCAGGCCCGCCGCGACGACCGTACGCGCCGCCTTGGGGTCCAGCGTCGGGTGCAGCAGCTGGTCCAGCGCGGCCGGTTCGACGCGGCTGACGGCCTCGTCCTGAGAGATGACGCCCTCGGAGGCCAGATCGACGGCGATCTTCAGCGCCGACTTGGCCGTGCGCTTGCCGTTGCGGGTCTGCAGCATCCACAGGCGGCCCTGCTCGACCGTGAACTCGATGTCCTGCATGTCGCGGTAGTGGCTTTCCAGCCGTCCCACCACGTCGACGAACTGGGCGAACACCTGCGGCATCGCCTCTTCCATCGACAGCGCCGTCTCGCCCATCTCCTCGCGGCCCGCCTTGGTCAGGGACTGCGGCGTGCGGATGCCCGCCACCACGTCCTCGCCCTGGGCGTTGATCAGGAACTCGCCGTACAGCTTGTTCTCGCCGGTCGAGGGATTGCGGGTGAAGGCGACGCCCGTGGCGCTCGTCTCGCCCATGTTGCCGAACACCATCGACTGGACGTTGACGGCCGTGCCCCAGCTTTCGGGGATGTCGTGCATGCGGCGATAGAATTTCGCCCGGTCGTTCATCCAGCTTTCGAACACGGCGCCGACGGCGCCCCACAGCTGGGCCTGGGGATCCTGCGGGAAGGGCTTGCCCAGTTCCCGCTCGACCAGGGCCTTGTAGTCCCCGACCACCTTCTCCCAGTTCTCGGCGGTCAGTTCGGTGTCGACCGAGACGCCCAGACGATCCTTGTGGTCGTCCAGCACCTCTTCGAAATAGTCGTGGCCCAGACCCAGCACCACGTTGGAGTACATGGTGATGAAGCGGCGATAGGAATCGAAGGCGAAGCGACGGTCGCCCGACAGCTTGGCCAGGCCCTCGACCGTCTCATCGTTCAGGCCCAGGTTCAGGACGGTGTCCATCATGCCCGGCATGGAGGCGCGGGCGCCCGAGCGCACCGACACCAGCAGGGGGTTGGCGGCGTCGCCGAAGGTCTTGCTCACCACGCCCTCGACGTGGGCCAGGGCGGCCTTGACCTGATCGGTCAGGTCGGACGGATAGGTTTCCTGATTGGCGTAATACCAGGTGCAGACCTCGGTGGTGATGGTGAAGCCGGGCGGCACCGGCAGGCCGAGGGACGACATCTCGGCCAGGTTCGCGCCCTTGCCGCCGAGAAGGTTCTTCATCGACGCGTCGCCATCGGCGGAGCCGCCGCCGAAGCCATACACCCACTTGGTCATTTCGTAGTTCCTGAACCGTGGTCTCGCGAGACTGAGTCCCGCCTTATGCGGGGTTTCACTAGCGCGCTGCACCTGCGAAGGCGAGGCCGTAGGCGTAACAATCCGTGAGAGGATGTGTCTCGCGCCGCCCCCTTCTCGTCCAGCCTCCGCTCAAACCTCGGAGCAGCCAAAGAAAAACGCCGGGCTCACCTTCTCACTCCGTCCCTATATCCCCGCTCATCCCGGCGGACGCCGGGATCCAGCACTTTGGCTTCAGGCGCCGAGCTTAACCGTCAGGCCCCCCGTTTGGCTTACTCACTGGGTCCCGGCGTCCGCCGGGATGAGCGGAAATGAAGGGTCTGCGCCCACGCGCAATGTGAATGCAGCCAAACAAAAACGCCCGCCGGCATCCCGACGGGCGTTTGCATTCGTTCAATCCTGAGTGGAGGCTCAGGCCGGGTCCGTTCAGGCGGCGACGGTGATCGCGCCTTCGGCCGGGTCGCGCAGGACATAGCCGCGGCCCCAGACGGTCTCGATGTAGTGCTTGCCGCCGGCGGCCGTCGCCAGCTTCTTGCGCAGCTTGCAGATGAAGACGTCGATGATCTTCAGTTCCGGCTCGTCCATGCCGCCGTACAGGTGGTTCAGGAACATCTCCTTGGTCAGGGTCGTGCCCTTGCGCAGGGAGAGCAGCTCCAGCATCTGATATTCCTTGCCGGTCAGATGCACGCGGTGGCCGTTCACCTCGACGGTCTTGGCGTCCAGGTTCACCGCGATCTCGCCGGTGTGGATGATGGCCTGGGCGTGGCCCTTGGAGCGGCGGACCACGGCGTGGGTGCGCGCGATCAGCTCGTCCTTGTGGAAGGGCTTGGTCAGATAGTCGTCGGCGCCGCCGCCGAAGGTCTTGACCTTGGTGTCGATCTCATGGCTGCCCGAGAGGATCATCACCGGCGTATTGATCTTGCCGTTGCGCAGCTGGCGCAGAACCTCAAGCCCGCTCATGTCCGGCAGGTTCAGGTCCAGCAGAATGAGGTCGTAGTCATAGATCTTGCCCAGATCGATGCCTTCCTCACCCAGGTCGGTCGTATAGACGTTAAAGCCTTCCGACTTGAGCATCAGCTCAATGCTTTGGGCTGTCGCGTGGTCGTCTTCGATCAGCAGGACGCGCATTCTTGCCCCTCCAGGCAAAGCTTGGGATAGCCGCGCAAAGGCGACGGCCAGGTAACCTTGTTCCAACGTTAACGGGCCAAAACCTTAAGAAGGGTTAACGCATCCCGATATGAAACGCCTAAGGTGATTTGCGAATCGCCGTCCAGAGTCCTGAGTCAAGGATTCGTTAATTTATTTGGCGTCGCCCCCTCATTCCCCTGTTGACGTCTGGCGCGTCTTCCACAGGGGCCGTGCACAACCGCCCCCGCCGATGCCGGACCCCGCCTGGGGAAGCGACCGTTTCTGACGTTCGATAGGACAACATTCCTATCTCGGTCGCCGAACGCACTCATAATGGCGGCATCCACAGGAATGACGGGAGGAAGCGCAGATCATGGAACCCTATCGCGTGCCGGTGACGGAGGGCGACCGCATCCGGGCGGACGCGGCCCTGTCGCTGTCGGGCCTGGCCCTGGGCGTGCCGACCGCCGAGATGACGCGGCGCGAGCGGGTGCGGCCTCGGGCCTGTCGGGCGCGCTGGTCGGCCATGTATCTGGCGCACGTCTCCTTCGGCTGGCCGCTGGAGCGGGTGGCCCACGCCTTCGGCCTGAACCGGGCGACGGCGGGCGCCGCCTGCCGCTGGGCCGAGGACGAGCGCGACCGGCCCGACTACGACGCGCTGATGGACGGGTTGGAGGGGGCGCTGCGGGCCGTGATGGAGCTGCCGCTGGTCGATCTGGCGCCCGAGATCGGAGGCCGTCGATGAACCGCCAATTGGAACGCGCCCGCAGCCTGCTGCAACGCCCCGGCGCCTGGCTGGATCAGGCGAACGGCGCCTATCCCTTGCGCCTCGGCGGCGACCGGCGCAGCCGGGTGGTGCTGACCCTGGACGAGGCCGTCTTCCGCGCCGTGATCGAGCAGCCGGGCCTGCGCCTGCGCGAAGGCGGCGGCTGGCTGCCCCGCGCGGCCAACGACCACGCTCCCGCCGCTCCTCCGCCCGGTCGCCCCGGCGTCATCGAGGGCGAGCGCGCGGTGATGGAGGGCGACGGCCGCCTGACGATGCGCCGCGCCAATCTGGGCGAGAGCCCGATCCTGTGGCTGGCCCGGCGCAAGGATCAGTCGGGCCGTCCGTGGCTGACCCCGGCCGAGGTGGCGGCGGGCGAGCGCCTGCGGGCCGAGGCCGAGATCGCGGCGGCCGGCCCGTCCCTGACCATGCGCTGGGACGCCTTGCCGACCTCGCGTTCGGGCGGCGGGGGCGTGCGGATCGAGCCGGGCGACCGCGCCCTGTCGGCCTCGGCGCGGGTGCAGGCGGCGCTGGACGCCTGCGGCCCGCGCCTGCGCGCCATGCTCGAACAGGTCTGCATCCACGGCACGTCGCTGCAACTGGCGGAACAGGCCCTGTCCCTGCGCCGCCGACAGGGCAAGACCCTGCTGAAACAGGGCTTGCAGGCTCTGACCGAGCACTACGGCCTCGCATGACGGCGCGCCGCCGTCATGCGGGACGCACAATCAAAGATTGCTGATCTACGATTACTTAAGCATGGCCGTTCTACCCAAGGGCGATCCTCTCGGTCGCAGTGAGTAGACTCCCCATGACGTTCCTCCCCCCCGCCTCGCTCTTTCTCGGACTGGCGGGCCTCGCCGTCGCCGGGTCCGCCAGCGCCCAGACCGGCGTCAAGGCCGGCGCCGACGACCAGTGGCGCGTCACCGTCAGCCCCTATGTCTGGGCCACCTCCCTGGACGGCAATGTCACCCTGGCCGGGCACAAGGCGCCGGTGGACGTGTCCGCCTCGGACGCCTTCGACCAGCTGGAGAGCGTCGTCATGGGCGACGTCGAGGTGCGCAAGGGCCGCTGGGGCGCCTTCGTCGACTATCAGTACGCCAAGACCAATGAGGGCGTGTCCCTGATGGGCGTTCCGGCCGAGCTGGGCACCCGCTCGACCACCGTCTCGGGCGGGGTGCTGTTCCGCCTGATCGACGATCCCGTGGGCGGCCGCACCGCCTTCGGCGACGCGCGAAGCTTCCGTGTCGAGCCGCTGATCGGCGCCCGCTGGAGCAAGCTGCGGGCCGAGTTGAACACCCCGCTGGGCGCCACGCAGAAGGGCGCCGAATGGACCGACCTGCTGCTGGGCCTGCGGGTCGAGAGCGACGTATCCGAACGCTGGACCCTGCGCACCCAGGTCGACGCCGGCGGCCTGGGCGACGACGACCGCCACAGCCTGGCCTGGCAGGCCCTGGCCTCCTACCGCACGCCGCTGGCGGGCGGCGCCGTCTCGGTCAACGCCGGCTATCGGATGCTGCATCAGAACTATGAGCAGGACGATTTCACCGGCCAGCGCTTCGACTGGAAGGTGACCCGCCAGGGCCCGGTGCTGGGCCTGTCGCTGACCTACTGACCCTCCCTCCCCCTGACGATCCTCTCACCTCAGGAGACGACATGCGTATTGGAATGAAGAAGGGCGTCGCCGCCTTGGCCGCCGCCTTCATGCTGGCCGTTCCGGCGGCCGAGGCCTGCACCCGCCTTGTCTATCACGGCCACGACGGCGCGGTGATCACCGCCCGGTCGATGGACTGGAAGGACGAGATCATGACCAACCTCTGGATCTTCCCGCGCGGCATGGCGCGGGATGGGTCCGGCGGCCCGAACTCCCTGACCTGGACGTCCAAATACGGCAGCGTCATCGCCAGCGGCTATGACATCTCGACCGTCGACGGCGTGAACGAGATGGGCCTGGTCGCCAACGTCCTGTGGCTGGTGGAGTCGCAATACCCGGCCCACGATCCGAACAAGCCCGCCCTCAGCATCGCCGCCTGGGCGCAATACGCGCTGGACAACTACGCCACCGTGGCCGAGGCCGTCGAAGGCCTGCGCGACGAGCCGTTCGTTCTGGTCAGCGACAATGTCCCGGGGCAGGAACGCCTGACCACCCTGCACCTGTCCCTGTCGGACTCGACCGGCGACAGCGCCATCTTCGAATACATCGACGGCAAGCTGGTGATCCACCACAGCCGCGACTACCAGGTGATGACCAACTCGCCGACCTTCGATCAGCAGCTGGCGCTGAACACCTATTGGCAGGGTATCGGCGGCACGGTCATGCTGCCAGGCACCAACCGGGCGGCCGACCGCTATGCGCGCGCCTCCTTCTACGTCAACGCCATTCCCAAGTTCGAAGACCAGAACATGGCCGTGGCCAGCGTGTTCAGCGTGATCCGCAACGTCTCGGTGCCGTTCGGCATTTCGACGCCGGACCAACCGAACATCTCCTCGACGCGCTGGCGCACGGTCGTGGATCACAAGCGTCAGCTCTACTTCTTCGAGTCGGCCCTGACGCCGAACACCTTCTGGGTGGACCTGAAGAAGATCGACTTCTCTGCGCGCGCCCCGGTCAAGCGGCTGGAGCTGGGCGAGAACCAGATCAACACCCATGCCGGCGACGCCACCGCCAAGTTCAGCAATGCGCGGGCCTTCCCCTTCCTGGGCCCGCAACAGTAGGCCGCGACAAGGCGGTCGGGGCTCAGAAAATCCCGACCGCCGCCTCGGCCCAGATCACCAACACGGCCAGGACCACCGCCCCGGCCAGCGCCAGCCGCACCAACGGCGTCCGCGCCTTCCACAACAGCAGCTCCAGCAGCAGCCCCGCCCCGATCAGCAGGACGGCGGCGAACAGGAAGTCCTGCGCGTCCCAGGCGACCTCGGAGGTGAACTGCATGGCCGCCAGCGGCGTCAGCAGGATCAGCCCGACCGCGCTCCAGCCGGCCGTTCGGATCGGATTGAAGAAGGAAGGCGCGCGTTTCGTCAGGACCGGCATCGGACCGCTCCGCACAGGATAGGACGCCCCATCATGCGCCCGATCACGTTCGACCGGAAGCGAGAAGCGCGGTCAGCCCGCCGCCAGCGCCGCTTCGCGGATGCGGCCGACCATGCTGTTCAGGCCGTTGGCGCGTTGCCGCGTCAGGGCCGAAGGCAGGCCCAGACGGTCCAGCGCCGCCCTGGCGTCAAAATCCAGAATCTCAACCGGCAGCCGTCCCGAATAGAGCCGCAGCAGCAGGGCGATGTTGCCCTTGGACAGGGCGCTGTCGCTGTCCGCGTCAAAGAACAAGCGATCGCCCTCGGCCCGCGTCGACAGCCAGACCTGGGCGGCGCAGCCCGGCACCTTGTTCGCCTCGATCCGCGCCTCTTCGGGCAGGGGCGGCAAGTCCTTGCCCAGATCGATGACGTATTCGATGCGTCCCTCCCAATCGCCCAGCAGGTCGAACTCCTCGACCAGTTCGGCCAGGGTCTCGTCGATGGAGCGGGCGGGAGCAGCGGTGGAGGTCATGGGCGCGACATAGGCCGCGCGCGCCCTCGCCACAACCGCCCCTCTCACACCCGGCTCTTCGCTCCCCCGACAGGCGAGCGCGCTAGGGGGCGCTTGGGGCGCAGTCTAATCTATAAGGCTGATTCAACCCCTGCGCCCGGATGGCCGTGACGTCTAGGACCGCCCTTCTCGATCCCATCCGCCGCCCCGAAGCCGCCGAGGCCGGGGACGGCGCCGCCGTGGCCGCCTGGCACGCCGGGTGGACGGCGGTGGTCGGGCTGAGCGCGCTGGGCGCCGCCTGGCTGGGGCGCCCCCTGGCCGCGCCCGAGGCGCTGGCCCTGGCCGTCATGGCCGCGCCGGGCGTGGCGGGCCTGGCCCTGCTGGCGCGCGACACGACGGCGTTGAGAACCGCCCTGACGACGCTGTGGGCCTTGGCGGCCCTGGCGGCGGCAGCCCTGGCCGGCGGGGCGGCGGGGCCGCTGGCCGGCTTCGTCTTCGCCCCCCTGGCGGCGGGGCTGGCGCTGGGCGGACGACGCCGCGCGGGCCTCGGCGCCCTGGCCTCGGTCGGCGCGGCCCTGGTCGGCGTCATCTCCACCGCCGTCGTCGGACCGGCGACGCCGGGCGGCGGCCTGGCCGGCGCCTCGGCCCTGATCACGACGAGCGCCGCCCTGCTGGGTCTGGCCCTGGGCCTGCGTCGCCAGTCGCGCCGCCTGACCGCCGCTGAAGACGCCGTGGCGCGAGTCGAGGCCGTCCTGTCGGGCCAGCCGGGCCTGACCCTGACGCTGGACGCCGACGGCCGCTATCGCGCCCTGTCCGCCTATGGCGCGGCGCCCGCCGCCCTGCCCGTCGATCTGCTGTTCGAGGACGGGCTGCTGGCCGCCGTGGACGAGGCCGACCGCGCCGCCGTCCTGACCGCCCTGGCCCGCGCGCGGAACGGGGCCGAGGCCCAGGTCCGCTTCACCCCGCGCCTGGCGCTGGACCGCCGCATCCTGCTGGTCGCGCGACGGCTCGATAAGGGGCCGCGCCTGATCGTCCAGGCGCTGGACGCCACCTTGCAGCACGCGCGCGAGGCCGAACTGGACGCCGCCCGCGCCGAGGCCGAGGCGCAGAATCTCGGCAAGACCCGTTTCCTGGCTCACATGAGCCACGAACTGCGCACGCCGCTGAACGCCGTGGTCGGCTTCTCCGACGCCATGCGGCAGGAGCTGTTCGGCCCCGTCCCGCCGCGCTACGCCGACTACGCCGCCTCGATCCATGAAGCGGGCGGCCACCTGCTGGACCTGATCAACGACGTGCTGGACGTCAGCCGCATCGAGGCCGACCGCTATGAGCTGTCGCTGGACCGCTTCGACGCGCGCGAGCCGGTGCTGGCGGCGCTGGCCCTAGTCCGCATTCAGGCTGACGACAAGGGCGTCGAACTGGCCGCCGTCCTGCCGCCCGAGGCGCTGAGCGTCCGCGCCGACCGCCGCGCGCTGAAGCAGATGGCGCTGAACCTGCTGGCCAATGCGGTGAAGTTCACGCCGCCCGGCGGAACCGTCACCGTGTCGGTGCAGGCGGCCGACGACGCGCTGGAGGTGACGGTAGCCGACACCGGCGTCGGCATTTCGGCTGAAGATCTGGCGCGTCTGGGCCGCCCCTATGAACAGGCGGGCGACGCCGAACAACGGGCGCAGGGGTCAGGTCTGGGTCTGGCGCTGGTGCGCGCCCTGGCCGGGCTGCATGGCGGGACGCTGGCGCTGGACAGCGCGCTCGGCGTCGGCACGGCGGCGACGGTGCGCCTGCCGCTTGAGACGCCGGACGCCTGAGCCTCAGACCTTCGAGGCGGCCAGCTTCAACCCGAAGCCGATGAAGACCACGCCGACCACCCGGTCCATCGTCCGCACCACGGCCGGACGGCGCAGGAACCGGCCCAGCGGCGCCGTCGCCAAAATCAGCCCGGCGAACCAGACGATGGTCAGCGCCACATGGACCCCGACCAGGAAGAAGGTGAAGGCCGCCACATTGGCCCCCTGCGGCACGAACTGGGGCAGGAAGGTCACGTAGAAGACGCCGATCTTGGGGTTCAGCAGATTGGTCAGCAGGCCGCGACGAAAGGCGACCGGACCGCTGGGAGGCAAGGCGGCGCCCGGCTCGCCCAGACTCCTGCGCGGCTTGAACAGCATCTGCGCGCCCAGCCAGACCAGATAGGCCGCACCCGCCCACTTCACCACCATATAGGCCAGCTCGGACACCCGCAGCAGCGCCCCGAACCCCAGCGACACCGCCGCGCCCCAGATCAGACAGCCCAGCAGGATGCCCGCCCCGGCGAAGACGGCCGAACGCCCGCCCTCGGCCGCCGCCGAGCGCAGCACCATCGCCGTGTCCACCCCCGGCGTGATCGTCAGAATGGTGATGGCGACCAGAAAGGCGGCGAACAAGGCGGGATCGAACATGGCGCGCACTGGAACACGCCGCCCGCCCCCGCCGCAACCGCCAAACTGGACGGCGCCGCCGCGCCCGGCATAGGAAAGACGCCTCCGGCCCAGCGAGGACGCTCATGGACGAAACCGCCTATCGCGCCGCCCTGCGCGCCACGCTCGACGCCCACGACGGTCCGGCGCTGGAGCGTATCGGCGCCCTGCTGGCCGCCCTGCCCGAGGCGGCGCGCGAGATCCACGTCGTCGTCTTTCCCGATCAGGACGGCGAAGGCGCCTTCAGCGTCCACGTCAGTCTGGACGGCCCCGACCTCTATGTCCTGAACCGGGCGATCGAGCCGCACCGCACCCTGTTCGAAGTCATCCACGGCGAGGAAGGCTTCGAGCCCGACCTGCCGATGTTCGGACGCAATCCGGGCTTCAGCGTTCAGGACGCCATCGTCGATACGGCCGCCGACTGGATCGAGGCCCTGTGGCCTCGCGCCGGGCGGGCGCCCGTGCCCGTCATGATCTATGGCGACGAGGATTACGGCTCCGCCGCCCCGCGTCGGCTGGAGCCCTAGACCGGCCCCATGGCCAGAAAGGCGCGGGCGGCGGCGAAGTCGCCCGCCTCGAACCGCGCCGTCGCCACGCTGTCGTCGCGGAACAGGAACTCGATCAGAAAGGGCTCGCGCGGGTCCAGCGCCGCCAGAGCCTCGGCCGCGCTGTCGGGAAAGCGCCAGACCTCGCCCGCCCGCGCCCCGGACGCCAGCAGGTCGCGCGGCGCCAGATCGGACCCGGCGGCGAAGACGGCGCGGCGCGCGGCCTCGGGCGGCAGGCCGTCCCCCGCCAGCCACGGCCGGGGCGAGCGCGCCGCATCGCGCATGACGATGCGCGCGGCATAGGGCCGGGGCTTGCCGACGAACGACACGACCGCCGCCGGGCGCGCATCCTGGGGCGCTCTGCCGGTCAGGCCGAACCGCACGGGCGAGGCGCCGGTCGCCCCGTCCTGAAACAGGCGCCAGCCGTCGCGGCTGCTCTCGAAACGGTCGGCGCTCCACACGGCCTTGTCGCCGGGGAAGTTGATCCGCGCCGCGCGCGACCATCCGGCGAAGGCTTGGCGCACCCGCGTCTTGACCCGGCCCAGCTCGGCGTCGTCGCAGGGGGTGACCTCGGCCCGCGCCGTGGCCCGCGCGGCTGTCGCGGCCAGTTCGGTCGCCGGGCGCCCCGCGCGCAGGGCCGCCCCGCGCGCCTGCAGGGTCGCCGCCTCCAGCGCCTGGGTCAGGCGCGGCTCGAACAGGCGGCACTTGTCCTGCGCCGCCCGCACGAAGGCCCGCTCATAATAGACGTCGCCCGCCGCAGTCGCCGTCCCCGCCGCGAGGGTCAGGGCGACGATCGCGGCCAGCGTTCTGCTGACTATGCGGGGCGACAGCGCTATCTTCATGCCGCCACCCTAGCCGCCGCCGGTTCCGGGTCCGTGTCCAAACAGGGTGAACCAATTGCTTCTTTCCACTGACGTCTGGGTCGGCGCCCTGATCCGCCGCGCCGAACTGGAGGGCGCCAACGCCGTGGTGGTGAAGAAGGGCGACGCCCGCGCCGGAGCCGTCATCGTCAAGGCCTATGACACCGCCGCTCGCACCGCCCGCCTGTGGACCGAGGCGACCGGCCAGGACGGCGAGCCTTTATGGATCCAGCCCGTCGCCAGCGAATTCGAAAGCGAATTGGACGCCTATCTGGACCGCCAGCGCCGCTATGACCCCGACCTCTGGATCATCGAGATCGAGGACCGGCAGGGACGACACTTCCTGACCGAGAAGACGCAGGGCTAAACGTCGGCCCCCTCTCCCGATGGGAGAGGGCTTGAGCGCACGAGAGCGTCAGCGATCGTTCTTGCGCGAAAGGGTGAGGGTTCACGGATGAAGTCGGCCGCAGGCCGCGTCGCGGCGGCTTACGCCGACTGACGGGACAAGCCCCTCACCCTTTCGCCTATTCCAATCGCCTCCGGCTCTTGGAGGCTCAAGCCCTCTCCCGCCGGGAGAGGGTTTTACCGCCAGAACCGCCCTCAAGCAGCGCAAAGCGCGCTAGGGCCACCCAAAATGGTAACCGGCCCATTCACCGCGTTCGTGAACCGGACCGCAAGCGCAGGCGCCCTACAACCAGTCGCATGGGGCCAGAACGGTCCTGCGAGCGGGCGCGGTCCATGCTGTTTCTCTTGAACGATGTCGTCTTTGATCTGGACGAGGCCTGCCCGGCCCCGAGCCATGACGTGCGCCGCTTCGAGACCCTGTCCTGCGACTATGTGCTGGAGATGGGTTGCGAGCTGTTCGCCGAAGACCCGCTGCTGCACCGCACGAACCCGGCCCGCGCGCGCCGTCTAGCCTGGCTGATCGCGCACAAGGCGCAGGGCGTCAACGCCGCCCTGTTCGCCGCGCCCGAAGCCGGTTGCGCGCCCGAACTGGTCGAGCCGCGCTTCTGCGCCCTGCCGGAAGTCGTCCTGCGCCACCTGCAACAACGCGCCCGTCGCGGCGCCCTGAACGCCGCGACGGCGGACAAGGCTGTCTGGGGCCGACTGGCGGCCTGATCTCTTCCAAAACCGAACATCGTTCGATATTCCTTACCACTCAGGGGAGGAGATTGATGTTTCAGGCATTCAGACAGCGGCTGGCGCAAGGCGCTCTCGGCTTCGGCGCGCTTGTGTTTGCGACCCTGGCCGCAGCAAACCCCGCCCAGGCCGGGTGGCTGAAGGCCGAGAGCGAACGCTTCATCGTCTACAGCGACGGCAATGCGAACCAGTTGCGTCGCTTCACTCAGGAATTGGAGTCCTTCGACCGGCTGCTGCGCGTTCGAATGGGACTGAACCTCGACGAGGCGACCTATCGCAAGCTGCCGATCTACCTGGTTGGCTCCTCGTCTGGCATCAACAAGGTCAGCCCCGGCTCCGGCGACACCATCGCCGGCTTCTATCTGGCGAGTGAAGAAGACATCTTCGGGATCGCCACTCGTGACAGCGACATGCACACCCTGAAGCATGAATACGCGCATCACTTCATGATGCAGAATTTTTCGTTCGCCTATCCGGCCTGGTTCATCGAAGGCTTCGCCGAATACTTCGCCACCGCTGAATTCAAATCCGATGAAATCCACATCGGGAAATACCATGAGAACCGCGCCTATTGGCTGGTCAACGGCAGCTGGACGCCAATGGACGACCTGTTGTCCAGTCGTCCCAAGCAGTCGACGCGGCATCGCGAAACCTACTATCCCCTGGCCTGGCTGCTGACCCACTGGTTCATGAGCGACACAGAGCGCCGCTCCTCTCTGGCCGCCTATCTGGCCGATGTCGGCCAGGGCGGCGAGTCCGTCGAGGCCATGCAGCGCGCCACCGGTCTGGCTCCAACAGAACTTCAGCGCACCCTGCGCCGCTACATGAACAGCCGCATGAGCTATGTGGTGATGAAGACCTCGTTCGACGCGGCGGAGGTCGCGATCACCCCCATGCCGCGCTCAGCTGACGACCTTCTGTTGCTGAACCAGCGACTGATGATCAGCACGCCGGAAGACGAGCGCGCCGCCACGGTGCGGGATGTGCGCCGCGCCGCCGCTCGCCACCCGGACGACCCCCTGGCGCTTCTGACGCTCGGTCACGCCGAACTGCATTTCGGCGATCGGGCGGCCGCCGAAGCGCCGTTGGCGCGACTGATCGAACTACATCCGAACCACGTCGAGGGGCTTCAGTATCTGGCCCGCGCCCGTATGGAGGCGGCCGCCGAACAGGACGACCCCGAGGCGGCCTTGCGCTTGCGTCAGGAGGCCCAGACCTTCCTGGCTCGCGCCTATCGCGAAGACGACGTCAATTACGCCACCCTGTTGCTGATCGCCGAAAACCGCGCAGGAGAGCCGGGCTATCCCAACGACAACGACCTGGCGGTGCTGACCCACGCCTATCAACTGGCGCCGCAACTCGGCGTCGCGCGCGTCAATCTGGCCCAGGCTCTACTCGGCCGCGGCCGCAATGCGGAGGCCGTCGTGCTTCTGGAGCCGGTGGTGAACAACCCGCACGGCGAGGCTGGCTATGCACGCACCCTGCTGGCGCGCGCCAAAGGCGAGATCGACACCGAGGATGACGCCTCAGCGCCCATTGAGATCGGAACGGCGCAGACAGAAGCCGTCCCCGACGCCGACGCTCCGCCCGAAACCTAGAGCAGGATTCCGAACACCGTGTGCACCACGGCGGCGGCTGTGACGATCAGGGCGAACCCGGCCAGAAAGCAGACCAGCGGATGAATCTTGCGCTCGTTCTGTACGGGCGCGACCTTGCCTGGATGGGCCAGAGCCATGACGTTTCCCTTCCCTCGTGCAGCGGACTCATGGCCCGCCGCCTCCCGAAAACGAGCATGCCTCGAATAACCCTCATACGCGAAGGGTCTCTCACGGCATCGTGAACGTCGACAATTGAGCCCCGGCGCGGTAGGTCGCGCGTCCTAAAGGAAGCTCCATGTCCAAACTGACTCTCGCCCAGGAGGCCGACCGCCGTCGGACCTTCGCCATCATCGCCCACCCGGACGCCGGTAAGACGACCCTGACCGAGCACATCCTGCTGGCGGGCGGCGCCGTGCGCGCGGCCGGGGCGGTCAAGGCGCGCGGCGAGAACCGCCGGGCGCGCTCGGACTGGATGAAGATCGAGAAAGAGCGGGGCATTTCGGTCACCGCCTCGGTCATGACGTTCGAACACGACGGCAAGATGTTCAACCTGCTGGACACGCCGGGCCACGAGGACTTCTCGGAAGACACCTATCGCACCCTGACCGCCGCCGACTGCGCCATCATGGTGCTGGACGCCGCCAAGGGCATCGAGCCGCAGACGCTGAAGCTGTTCGAGGTCTGCCGCCTGCGCGACATCCCGATCATCACCTTCATCAACAAGCTGGACCGCGAAGCCCAGGATCCGATGGCCCTGCTGGACGAGATCGCGTCCCGCCTGCAGTTGGACCCCGCCCCCATCTGGTGGCCGGCCGAGAGCGGCAACCGCCTGCGCGGCCTGGCCGAGGTCGGCGGTCAGGGCCGGTTCCAGCCCTACACCCGCAAGACCTCCGACAACGACGGCGAACACCCTGCGCCCCTGCCCTTCGCAGACGCCGCCGCCTTCTTCGAAGGCTCGGAGCAGGCCGACATGGTCGATGCGCTGGAGCTGGTCGAGGCGGGCTATAAGCCGTTCGACCGTCAGGCGTTTCTGGAGGGCCATATGACGCCCGTGCTGTGGGGCTCGGCCCTGCGCCACTTCGGCATCGAGGAACTGCTTAAGGCCATCGGCGAATGGGCCCCGTCGCCCAAGACCATGACCGCCCGCAAGGAGGCGCCGCCCGAAACCCGCAACGCCCCCGCGCCTGAAGACATCACCGTCGAGCCGAGCAAGGACGAAGTCACCGGCTTCGTCTTCAAGGTCCAGGCCAACATGGACCCCAACCACCGCGACCGCATCGCCATGTTCCGCATGGCCTCGGGCAGCTTCAAGCGCGGCATGAAGCTGAAGGTCCAGAACACCGGCAAGCAGTTGTCGGTGAACGCCCCCATCATGTTCTTCGCCTCGGACCGCGAACTGGCCGAAGAGGCCTATGCGGGCGACGTCATCGGCATTCCAAACCATGGCGTGCTGCGCGTCGGCGACAGCCTGTCGGAGAGCGGTCTGGTGCGCTTTGCGGGCCTGCCCAACTTCGCGCCGGAAATCCTGCAGCGCGTCCGCGTCAAGGATCCGCTGAAGGCCAAGCACCTGCAGAAGGCGCTGGTCGGTCTGGCCGAGGAAGGCGTGACCCAGCTGTTCCGCCCGGAACTGGGCGCGGACTTCATCGTCGGCGCCGTGGGCCAGCTGCAGTTCGAGGTCATGGCCGACCGCCTGGGCGAGGAATACGGCCTGGACGTCGTCTTCGAGCCGTCGCCTTACGCCGAGGCCCGCTGGGTCACTCCAGCGTCGGGGGGCGCCAAGGCCGACCTTGAGGATTTCGCCGGCAAATACCGGCCCCAGATGGCGACCGACATCGACCAGAACCCGGTCTTCCTGGCCAAGTCGGCCTGGGAGACGGGCTATGTCTCCGAGCGCTTCCCCAAGGTGACCTTCACCAAGACCAAGGAACGGGGCTGATCCTCAGGTCTTGGTGATCGACACCCCGCCGTCGACCAGCATGGCCGTCCCGGTCATGAAACTGGAGGCGTCGGAGGCCAGGAACAGGGCGGCGCGGGCGATCTCGTCTGGGCTCGCCATCCGCTTTAGGGCGTGCATCCCTTCGACGAAGGCGATGATCTCGGGCGTGTGGGCGAACTCGCGCCCGGCCTCGGTGTCCGTGCCGCCGGGCAGCAGGCAGTTGCTGCGGACGCCTTTCGCTCCATATTCGGCGGCGATGACCCGCGACAGGCCGACCAGCCCCGCCTTGGCCGCGCCATAGGCCGCCATGCCCGGCATGCCGATGGCGTGGCCGACAAAGGTCGAGGTGAAGATCAGCGAGCCGCCGCCGCGCGCCAACAGGGCCGGAATCTGATGCTTGGCGCCCAGGAAGGCGGCCGTCAGGTTCAGGTCCAGCGTCTCGCGCCAGCGCTCTGGCGCGATCTCATGCGTCGGCTCATTGGCGCCGATGGCCCCGGCGTTGTTCAGGGCGATGTCCAGCCCGCCGAACCGTTCGACCGCCGCCTGCACCAGCCGCTGGGCCAGAGCCTCGTCGCGGACGTCGCCCGGCACGGCGACGGCGCGCCCGCCCTCGGCCTCGATGGCGGCGACCAGGGCCAGAAGCTCGGCCTCGCGCCGGGCGGTGACGACCACCGCCGCGCCTTCGCGCGCGAACAAGCGGGCGGCGGCGGCGCCGATGCCGGAGCTGGCTCCGGTGATGACGGCGACCTTGTCGATGAGTGCAGGCATGACGACCTCGTGCGTGAAAGAGGCCGCCTTCCTTTCACGCCCTCAGGCCGCGGTCTGGCGAGGTTCGGACTCGGCGTTCAGGTCGAGGGCGCCGCCCGCCGCTCGCCGCGCCCCAGCGCCTGAAACCACGGCAGGAAGACCTGGATCAGCGGGCCGATGCCCACGGCGAAGGCCACCGTGCCCAGGCCCACCGAGCCGCCCAGCAGCCAGCCTCCGGCCAGAACGCTGACTTCGATCAGCATTCTGGACACGCGGATCGACCAGCCCAGGCGTTGATTGAGGCCGATCATCAGGCCGTCGCGCGGTCCCGTGCCCATGCCCGCGCCGATATAGGCCGCCCCGCCCATGGCGGTCAGCGTCACCCCCGCCGTCATGAAGGCCAGCCGCAGCGGCAGGCCCGTGATATCGGGCAGGACAGCCAGGGCCGCATCCATCGACAGGCCGATGACGAAGATGTTGAACAGCGTGCCCAGCCCCGGCTTCTGGCGCAGCGGAATCCAGGCCAGCATCACCAGAACGCCCATGAGGATCGAGGCGGTCCCCAGGCTCATGCCCGTCTTCAGCGACAGGCCCTGATGAAAGACGTTCCACGGGTCCAGCCCGAGGTTGGAGCGCACCATCATGGCGGCGGCCACGCCATACAGGCACAGGCCCAGCTGAAGCTGAATGAAACGACGCATGAACATAGACCCCTTCTGCCCGATCGGCGGGGGATTTAAAGGCCCGGCCTTTGTCTGAGGCCGAAGGTCATGGCGAACATGACCAGGCAGACGCCGCTCGAGACCAGCAGAGCCAGACCCGCCGAACGATCCAGCACCACGCCGTACAGCACCGGCGCCGCCGCCTGGACGAAACGGGCGGGCGTCAGCATCAGGGCCTGGCGCGCGCCATAGCTCTCGCGCCCGAACAGATGCAGCGGCAGGACGCCCGAGGCCACCGCCAGCAGGCCGTTGCCCGCCCCCTGCCCCAGGGCGACGGCGCCTGCCGCGCCCTTGCCGCCGACGAAGGCGATCAGCGCGCCGAGCGGATGCAGCAGGGTCGCAGCTCGCGCCGCCGCGACGGGCGAGCCCTTCCCCGGCGCCGCCAGGATGATCAGGCGCACGATGATGGCGGCGCTCGCCATCAGGCCCGCCGCCAGGGCCGCCTCGGCCGCCGTCAGACCCAGCCGGGTCAACAGACGCGGCAGGTGGGCGCTCATGGCCGTCGCCACCCACCAGGCCCCGGCGAACAGGATCGCCAGGCGGATCATGGTTCCGTCCCAGCGCACAGGCCCGGACGCCGGTCGATGACCGCCCGCTCGCCCGTCCGGCAGCACCGTCGCATACAACGGCAGACACAGCAGCAGATGCGCCCCCGCCCAGACGAAGCAGGCGCCGCGCCAGCCCAGGGTCTCGATCATCGCCAAGGTCAACGGCCAGCCGAGCGCCCCGCCGAAGGCGCCGAGCAGAGAGACGGCGGCGATCGACTTCTTCGCCGCCTCGCCGTGCAGGGCCACCAGGACGGCGTAGGCCGGGCCGTACAGCCCCACCCCCATGCCCGCGCCCAGCATCAGCACCCCTGCGACCATGAGGGCGGGTTCGCGCGCCAACCCCAGCAGGGTCAGGGCCAGGGCGAAGATCACGGCCGCCGCCGACAGCACCTCGCGTCCGCCGCGCCGGTCGATCCAGCGCCCGCCGAACGGACTGAGCGCCGCCGAGACCAGGAACGCCCCCGACAGGGCCGTGAACACCACGCCCGGACTTGTCCCAACGCCCGCCGCCAGCGGCTCGGCCAGCACCCCCATCAGATAATAGCTGGAGGCGAAGGAGACGATCATCCCCAGCCCCAACACGGGGACGGTCAGACGAGAAACGGCGGCGTGCGACATGGCGCGCTCTGTCAGCGGATTTGCCCGCACGACGAAAGCGACCTATCGAACACCTCATGTTCGAAAACCTCACAGCCTCCGGCGCCATGCCCTCGCTGAACGCCCTGCGCGCCTTCGAGGCCATGGCGCGCACGGGCGGCGCCACCCGCGCGGCGGCCGAACTGAACGTGACCCACAGCGCCGTCAGCCGACAGGTCAAGGCGCTGGAGGCGCAGCTGGGTCTGCGCCTGTTCGAGGGGCCGCGTCACGCCCTGACCCTGACCGAGGCGGGTCGCAGCCTGCTGCCCGGACTGACCGCCGCCTTCGACCAGATCGCCGCCGCCGTGGCCGAGGCGCGCGGGACCGGGCGCGACCTGCACGTCGCCGTCAACGCCAGCCTGGCGGTCAAATGGCTGATCCCGCGTCTGGCCGACTTCAACCGCCTGCATCCCCAGGTGCGGGTCCACTTGGTCGAACTGGCCCCGCACGCCGTCAGCCGACGCGGCGCCGACATGCTGCTGCGATTGCTCGACACGCCTCGGATCGAGGCTCTGGGCGCGATCGCCGTCATTCCCAATGCGGTCGGGCCGGTGATCGCCCCCGCCCTGGCCCAGGACGATGCGCGGACGGCGGTCTTGACCGCGCCGCGCCTGACGCCGCGCACCCACGCCACGGCCTGGAAGGATTGGGCCGGTCTGAGCGGACGGCGGCTGCCCCCCGCGCCCGAGCGGCCGGTCGCCCATCTGCATTTCGCCCTGGACGGCGCCCTGGCAGGCTGGGGCGCGGCGGTGCTGCCCTGGGCGTTGACGGCCGAGGCCGTGACGGACGGACGCCTCCTGGCGCCCTTCGGCTTCGCCCGCGACGACGGGGCCGTAGCGGCCATCCCCGGCGCAGGCGAGATGTCGCAAGATCGTCGCCTGCTCCTGCGCTGGCTCACCGACCAGGGCCGCGCCATGCCCGCGGCGCCGGATGCAACCTGAAGCTTTGCTGAACACGGCTTTCATCCGTCGCGGGGACGTGGTTCTCTAGGAGGACGCAAATCGGCCGCGCCGCGCCGTCATGATCCGGGCCGTCGCCGTTCGCGGCCCCTGTGGAGTTCAGATGCTGCTCGTCGCCTTCACCGCCGTTCTGGCGCTGGTTCAAGGTCAGGCTCAGGCTCAGGCCCAGCCTCCTGCTCCGGCCCCTCGGCTCGTCTCCTATGACGAGGCGGTGCGGTGCGCTGGACTGACCCAGGCCGCGTCCGAGCTGGAAGGCGGCGAAAGCCGTTACGGCCGCGAGCTTTACGACGCCGCCCTCTATTGGTCGCTGGCGGCCATGCAGGCGGCGACGACCGCTGGGCGCAACCCGACGGCGGCCGAGAACGACCAGACCCGCGCCCGACTTCAGTCCGTGCGCCGCCTGTCGGCAGGCGACGCCGAGGCGCGCGCGGCCCTGCAACGCTGCCGCAAGGCCGCGCCTCGCCTGGGCTAGAGACGAAAAACCGGCCGCCCACCGTTTTTCTCATCATATGGTTAAGCCGAACCCTTCGAACGGCGCTGCGTTTGCTTGGACGACCCCCGGATCACCCTCGTGATCCCGAAGCGGGACGACGGAGCGCCATGTTCGAATTCGGCAGAGATCTGAGACGGCTGTTCGAGAAGGCGCGCGACAGCGACGATCTCGGCTGGCTGGAGCTGATCGGCGCAGGGCTTGTGGAGGTCGAGGCCCGTCAGCAGGCCACGGATGCAGGTCGCGTCTCCTGCGCCCGCCCCTTCGAAGCCGCCCTGCGCGCCGCCGCCCTGTGGCGCGAGCACGCCCGCCGCTGCGGCGCCGCCGCCAGCATCGACCGCGCCGAGGCCGCCGGACGCGACGCCGTCAAGATCGCCGCCAACGACGATCAGGCCGTGCGCGCCGCCCTGGACCTGGCTCAAACCGGGATGCTGGCGTTCGATCTGCGCGGCGGCCCTGAACGCCTGACGGCGGCGCTGGGCCTGCTGGGCGACCTGCCCGCCGCGCGGCGCGCCGACACCGCCGCCGCCATGGCCGCCCTGCACGCCCGCCTGCGCGCGCGTCAGGCCCTTCTGTCCGGCCGTCTGCCTGAACTGACCGAGGCGACGGCCCTGCTGGACGCCGCCCTGGCGCGAATGAAGACCGGGCGCGCGGCCGAGGACGAGCTGCGCATGGATCGCGCCGTCGTGACGCTGGAAGCCGGGCTGATCGCGCGCGACCCGCGCCTGCTGGATCAGGCGGGCCGCGACCTTCGCGCCCTGGTCGAGGCCGCCTCGCCGGAACAGCGCCCCCTGAGCCGCGCCCGCGCCCTGGCCCTGTGCGGCGCGGGCATGGCCGCCCTGGCCGCCGTGGCCGAGGACGCCGCCGCCCGCGACCAGGCCCAGGCCCTGTTCGACGCCGCCGCCCAGTTGTTCACCCCCGACCACAGCCCGCTGGACTGGGCCGCCATTCAGGTGATGCGCGCCGAGCGCGAGACCCTGCCGCCGCTGGTGCTGGTCCAGGCCGAGGCCCTGACCGAGGGCGGCGGCCTGATCCTGGGCGCCCTGGCCCATGAGCAGCGGGTGGCCCAGGAGGCCGCACGCGCGGGCGCCGCCGGCGACCTGACCGCCCTGCTGGAGATCGAGGGCGCCCTGCGGCGTCGTCTGGTGCGGCCTTCGGTCTCGGCCACGCCGCTGGACTGGGCGGCCGAGCAGATCGGCCTGGCGCGCATCGCCCTGGCCCGCGCCCGCTGGACCGGCGAAACGCCCCGCGCCGTCGGCCTGATGCTGGCCGAGGCGGCCCAGACCGCGCGCGAGCACGGCGCCGCCGGCCTGGCCGAACGCGCCGAACGGCTGACGCCGCGCCCGCAAACCGTCTGATCGAACGCGGCCGAGACGCCGACCGGCCTTGACCCGGCCCCATTGGGCGCCTAGCTCACGGGCTTCGCAGAAGGGTTCCGACACAGTGACCGAACAAACCGCCGCCGATCCCGTCCACGCCTTCATCGCCCAGACGGTGGCCGAGCATGACGTGGTGCTCTTCATGAAGGGCACGCCGGATTCGCCGCGCTGCGGCTTCTCCTCGGTCACGGTCCAGATCCTGGACCACGTGGGCGCCCCCTTCGTCGGCGTCGACGTGCTGCAGGACGAAGCCCTGCGCGAAGGCATCAAGGCCTTCACCGACTGGCCGACCATCCCCCAGCTTTATGTGAAGGGCGAATTCGTCGGCGGCTCGGACATCGTGCGCGAGATGTTCCAGTCCGGCGAACTGGCCGCCCTGATGTCCGAAAAGGGCGTCGCCCTCGGCGAAGCCTAAGCTCGATGGCCCGGCCGCAGCTGCAACCGCGTGAGGACCGCGAGGTCTTCGTCGTCCCGCTGGACGTGCGGCCGGAACACATCGACGAGAACAACCACGTCAACAACGTCGTCTACGTCGGCTGGCTGCAGGACGTAGGCACGGCCCACTGGAACGCGCGCTTCGACGACGAGACGCGCGTCCGCTGGTCGTGGATCGCCCTGAGGCACGAGATCGACTACCTGCGCGCCATCGCCCCCGACGCGACCGGCGTCGTCGCCCGCACCTGGGTCGGCGATCCGCAGGGACCGCGCTTCAACCGCTATGTCCGCATCGAGGACGCCCAAGGCCGCCTGTGCGCGCAAGGCCTGTCCGAATGGTGCCTTGTCGACGCCCAGACCCTGCGCCCCGCCCGCATTCCCGCCGACATGCTGGGACCGTTCACGGCCTAAGCCTCCCTTCTCCCCTTGTGGGAGAAGGTGGCCCGTCAGGGCCGGATGAGGGGTGTCTCCTCAACGCAAAAAGGGGCCGCGCGACCTGACGTCCCGCAACCCCTCATCCGTCTCGCTTCGCGAGCCACCTTCTCCCGCAAGGGGAGAAGGACGATGGATCAGCCCGCGATCTGGCCGAAGTCGGCGACGCGGTTCATGACGCCGCGCACCTGGACCAGCAGCTTCAGGCGGTTTTCGCGCTCTTCGGCTACGTCCGAGTTGACCATGACGGCGGTGAAGAAGGCGTCCACCGGGCCGCGCAGGGCGGCCAGGGCCGTCATGGCGGCGGCGAAGTCCTCGGCCTCCAGCGCGGCGTCCACGGCCGAGGCGGCGGCGGCGGCGGCGAAGGCCAGGGCGGTCTCTTCCGCCGGCTGGTTCGGCAGGCCGGTGGCGACGGCGCCCTCCGGCAGCGGCCCCTTCTTCTCCTCGGCCTTGAGCAGCTGGGCGGCGCGCTTGTAGCCCGCCAGCAGGTTCGCCCCGTCGTCCGTCGCCAGGAAGGCGGCCAGCGCCTCCACCCGACGCACGATCCGCACCAGATCGTCGTCGCCCAGCGCGAAGACGGCCGCCACGAGATCGTGACGCTGGCCCTTGTCGCGCAGCAGGACCGTCAGACGGTCGGCGAAGAAGGCGAGAAGGCTGGTCGAATTCGCCTTATCCATGCTCAGGTTACGGCCACTGACGATCATCACGACAGCAGGGTGAGTGAGTTTGGTCAGCGATGCTCTCACCCCATTCTCCAGCACCAGCCGGATCACGCCCAGCGCTGCACGGCGCAGCGCATAGGGATCCTTCGACCCCGTGGGCTTTTCGTCGATGGCGAAGAAGCCGACCAGGGTGTCCAGCTTTTCGGCCATGGCGACGGCGACCGTGACCGGGGCGGTCGGGACGGTGTCGCCCGGTCCCTGAGGCTTGTAATGGTCGCGGATGGCGTCGGCCACGGCGTCGGGCTGGCCGGCCAGACGGGCGTAGTAGCCGCCCATGATCCCCTGCAGTTCCGGGAACTCGCCCACCATGCCCGACGCCAGGTCGGCCTTGGACAGGCGCGCGGCCTGTTCAGCCTGCGCCGGATCGGAGCCGACCAGCGGGGCGATCTCGCGCGCCAGCGCCGCGATGCGGTCCACCCGCTCGGCCAGCGTGCCCAGCTTGGCGTGGAAGGTGACGTCCTTCAGCTTGGCGTTCCAGGCGTCGAAGCCGACCTTCTGGTCCTCGGTCCAGAAGAACTCCGCGTCGCTCAGACGCGCCGACAGCACCTTGGCGTTGCCCGCCGCCAGAGCCTGCCCCCCGTCGGTCGCCTCGACGTTCGCCACGACGACGAAGTGGGGGGCCAGCCCCTCCTTGCCCGGTTCGCGCACGGCGAAATACTTCTGGTGCACCTTCATCGACAGCTGGACCACTTCCGGCGGCAGGGCCAGGAACTGCGGGTCCATGTCGCCCAGGATCGGCGTCGGCCATTCGGCCAGGCCCGACACCTCGTCCAGCAGGCCGTCGTCGTCGACCAGGGCCAGCCCCTTGGCCGCGCACACAGCCCTGGCGCCTTCGAGGATGCGCAGCTTGCGGTCGGCGGCATCCAGCAGGACGAAGTTGCGTTCCAGCTTGGCGCGGTAGTCGGCGAAGTCCTTGACCGCGAACGGCTGGCCCGCGCCCATGAAGCGGTGGCCCTCGGTCACGTCGCCCGAGGGGATGCCGTCGACCTCGAACGGAATCACCGCCCCGTCGTACAGGGCCAGAATGCGCTTGATCGGCCGCACCCAGCGCAGAGTTCCCGTGCCCCATCGCATCGACTTGGGCCAGGGGAAGTGGCGGATGATGTCGTCGACGCTCTCGGCCACGACCTCGGTGGTCGCGCGGCCCTTGCTGCTGATCTCGGCGAACCAGACGCCGTCGCGCTCGACCAACTGGTCCTGCGTCAGGCCGGTCTTGCGCAGGAAGCCTTCCAGCGCCTGCGCGGGCGCCGAGGTCTTCGGGCCCTTCAGCTCTTCATTGCGGTCAGGCGTGGCGGCGGGCAGGCCGTCGATCACCAGCGTCAGGCGGCGCGGCCCGGCGTAGGTCGTCAGCGCGTCCCAGGTCAGGCCCGCGGCCTTCAGACGGTCGGAGGCCATGCGCTCTAGGTCGCGCGCGGCGCCGGGCTGCATGCGGGCGGGGATTTCTTCGGAGAAGATTTCGAGGAGAAGCTGGGACATCAGGCGGTCGCCCGTTCGTGTTCGACTTGAGCGAGGGCGCAGGCTTTGCACAGGTCGCGGATGCGGCCGATGTAGCTCTGGCGTTCGGCGACGGCGATGGCGCCGCGGGCGTCCATCAGGTTGAACAGGTGCGAGGCCTTCAGCACCTGGTCATAGGCGGCCAGCACCAGCGGCTGTCCTTGCGGCCCCTTCATCGTCAGGAAGTGGGCGGCCTCGCGCTCCATGTCCTCGAAGCGGCGCTTCAGCGCGGCGACGTCATAGCCGTGGAAGTTGGCTTCGGACTGCTGGCGCTCGTTCTCCAGGAAGACCTCGCCGTAGGTCAGGCCCTCCTTGTTGAACTTCAGATCATAGACGTTGTCGACGCCCTGAACATACATGGCCAGACGCTCCAGCCCGTAGGTCAGCTCGCCCGAGACGACGTCGACCTCGATGCCCCCGACGCCCTGGAAATAGGTGAACTGCGTCACCTCCATGCCGTCGCACCAGACCTCCCAGCCCAGGCCCCAGGCGCCGACGGTGGGGTTCTCCCAGTCGTCCTCGACGAAGCGGATGTCGTGCAGGCTGGGGTCGATGCCGATGGCGCGCAGGGAGTTCAGATACAGTTCCTGCAGGTTGTCGGGGTTCGGCTTCAGGATGACCTGATACTGGTAATAGTGCTGCAGCCGGTTGGGGTTCTCGCCATAGCGGCCGTCGCCGGGGCGGCGCGACGGCTGGACATAGGCGGCCTTCCACGGCTTCTTGCCCAGCGCCCGCAGCACGGTGGCGGGGTGCAGGGTGCCGGCGCCGACCTCGATGTCATAGGGCTGCAAAATGGCGCAGCCCTGCTCGCTCCAATAGTGGTGCAGGGTCAGGATCAAGTCCTGAAACGAGAGAGGTTCAGCAGCGGCCACGGTCGACATTTCGGTCCGATTTCGGGAGGCGCGGACCATAGGGCCGCCACGCTTCGCCAGCAAGGCGAGCGGACCGAAACCTTCATCCTTCTGCAAGCGCCGTTGCGCTAGAAGGCGCCCATGATGCAGCAACGGATCGATCAGATGCGCCGCCGGGCGGCGCGCTATATGGGCGTCAGGCCGGTGACGGTCGCGCCAGCGCGCGGGATTCTCAGCCTCAGCTTCGACGACTTCCCGGCCAGCGCCTGGACCGAGGCGGGGCCGATCCTGGCCGAGCACGGGATCAAGGCGACCTATTACGTCGCGGGCGGCCTGTGCGGCGGCGAGAACATCGGCAAGGCCCAGTTCGAGGTCGAACACCTGCAGGCCGCGCATGAGGCCGAGCATGAGGTCGGCTGCCACACCTTCGATCACGTCAGCGCCCTGCGCCTGAGCCCCGCCGAACTGACGGACCAGTTGGCGAGGAACGCCGCCTGGGTCGCCGAGCGGCTGGACGGCCACGTCATGATGACCTTCGCCTGGCCCTTCGGCGACGTGGCCCTCGGCGCCAAGACGGTGATCGACGAGCGGTTCCTGCTGGGACGCGGCGTGCGCGACGGGGTCAACGCCGGACGCGCCGACCGGGCCAACCTTCAGGCCATCGGCCTGGAGTCCCGCCGCCTGCCCCACTACGATCTGGAGGCCCTGATCGCCCGCACGGCCGACGCGCCCGGCTGGCTGATCGCCTATGGCCATGATGTCGAGAGCGACCCCACCCCCTACGGCTGCACGCCCGAGGATCTGGACCGCCTGATCCGCCTGGCCAAGACGGCGGGGCTGGAGATCCTGCCGGTCGGCGAGGCGTGGGAGCGGTTGGGCGGCGCCTAGTTCCCGCTCATCCCGCCCAAAGAAAAACGCCGCCGCCCGCTGAGGGCGACGGCGTCTGTCCGTCAGGATCGCCGGGGCCGCAGCCCCAGCGCCCGCCTTATCAGAACCGGAAGCTGACGCGGCCGGTCAGGCGGTGGTCCTTGTAGTCGTCGTTGAAGACGCCCGAGTAGCCGACCTCGATGTTGGTCGACTTGGACGCCTCGATGTTGAAGCCCAGGCCCGCCTGCAGCGCGCCCGAGTTCAGGTCGGCGCCTTCGACGCGGAACACCGGACCGTCCGAGAAGGCCGCGTTGAACACGGGGCCGTCGCCGCTCAGGTCTTCGGTCCAGGCCAGATGGCCGATCGCCGACAGCGCCGGACGGCCGTTGCCGCCCGCCAGATGCGTCTCGGAGCGCAGACCCGCCGTCAGCAGGTCCGAGGTCTGGGAGACGTCGCCCGACAGGGCCGCGTCGCCGCCGCGCTCGACCACGTCCGCATCATATTCGACGCGGGTGTAGTTCAGGTACGGCTCCAGCACGGTCGAGGCCATGACCGGCTTACGCCACGACACTTCGCCGTAGGCCTGCCAGGCTTCGCCGTCGTAGCGGCCGGTCAGCTGCTCATTGAAGCGGTTCAGCGAGGCCGAACGGTCGGTGCGGGTGCGCGAATCCATCCAGGCGCCGCCCAGACGGAAGTCGAAGCCGCCCAGCGTCGCGGCTCCGTAGACGCCGATGTGCTGGGTCTTGACCTCGCCCGTCGACAGCAGACGGCTGGCGCGGATTTCCGACTGGCTTTCACCCACGGCGACGCCGATGTGGGCGCGGCCGTTCAGCGTCTTCTCGACGCCGGCCAGATAGCCGGTGGCCTCGCTGCGGAAGCCCGCCAGTTCGCCGTTGTCCTGACGCCCGCTGCCGAAGACGCCCGAGGCCCAGACGGCGACGCCGCGGCCGTCGGTCGTCTCCGTCACGCCGTTGCGGCCGCGTGTCAGCATGGCGTCCCGGATGAAGCGCGAGTCGCCCGTGGCGACGCCCGCCAGGGTGGCGTGAACCTCGCCCGTCAGGCTGTTCAGAGCACCGCGGACGTTGGCGACGCTGCCGTCCAGAATGGCGTCTTCCAGCGCCGTGTTCCGGACCGCCGAAGGCGCCGCTGCGCGCGTCGACGCCGCGCCTGTCTGCGACGACGGCGTCATGGCCGAAGCGGTCATGACGTCGAGCGCCGCGCCGACCGACTTCTGGTTCGGCGTCACGCCGACCGAGGCGATGGTCACGTCATTGCGCGCCAGCGTCAGCTGCACGGCCTTGTCGCTGTAGGTCAGGATCGGCTTCAGGAAGGCCAGATCGCTTTCCGCGCCCGCGAAGACGCCGGTGACGCCGCCCTCGGACTGCAGGATGTTCATCCGCGTGCGCAGGTTCCACTCGCCCTGGTCGGCCTTCAGGATGACCTTGCCGCCTTCCAGCGTCGTCGCGCCTTCCACGGCGACGCGCGAGTGCTGGGCGCCGTTCACGCTGGAGCGGATCCACAGATAGGAGCCGTCCTTGAACACCAGATTGTCGGCGATGGTCAGCGTGCCGAACGGGTTGGCCGCATCGCCCGGCGCCAGGACGCCGCCCTTGTCGACGACCACGTCGGCCAGACGGCCCACGCCGCCCAGCATGCCCAGATCGGCCACGGTCGAGGTCGAGTTCAACAGGCTGCCGTTGACGGTCAGCAGGCCGCCCTCGACGCGGGTCGCGCCGGTGTAGTCGTTAGCGCCCGTCAGGATCAGCTCGCCGCCGCCCTTCTTGACGATGCCGCCGATGTCGTCGGGGTATTCGGCCAGAACCTCGGCCGAATAGCGGTCGCGCGCATCGCCGATATCGTTGCTCCACACATCGACCGTGCCGACGCGGACATTGACGTCGCGCACGTCGCGCAGGGCCGTCGGGCCCTTCAGCGCGACCTCCATCTGCGGCGCGCCCCAGCCGGACTTCAGATCCACGCCCGGCGTGTCCAGATCCAGCGAGCTGGACACCAGGATGTCGCCGATCAGGGCCGTGTCGTACTCGGCGAAATGCTCCATCAGCAGGGCGGCGAAGCCCGCGACGTTGGGCCCGGCCATCGACGTGCCCGTATAGGCGGCGTAGTCCGGCCCCGTGTAGGTGACCAGCGTCTTCAGACGCTCCACCAGCAGAGCATTGGCCTGGGTCAGCACGTCAGACGAGAACTCCGGCGTCAGGATCGCCATATTACCGGGCGACACCAGCAGACTCGCCAGTTGCGAGGTGAAGCCGTCCGGGTCGCCGAGACGCCCGCCCGAGATCAGGGTGATGGCCACGGCCTCCTCGGCCACGCGGCGGCGTGCGGCGGCCTCGTCGAACGGAAGACCGGCCTCCTCGGCGGCGTATTTGGCGTCCAGATAAGCGTTCAGCGCGCCCAGGAAGCGGTTCACCGAAGCGCTCTGCAGCGCCGCGACCGTCGTCGCCGCATAGAGCGGGCGGTAGTCAGCCGGACGGTACTGGGCCACGATGGCGTTGAAATCGAATTCGAAGCCGGGCACGGCCGACACGATCTGATGGCCCGGACCCGCGACGCACCAGGTCGCGGTCTGACCGCAGAAGCTGGTCGAGGCGCTGGGCGTCAGATCGGCCTTGTAGTTGGCGACCGACAGCCAGTTGTCGCGCAGGCGCGGATCGAACATCGGCGCAGCGGCGTCAATGCCCGCGTGAGCGCCGTAGCCGTTGCCCGCCGAAAAGACGACCAGAACGTCATTGTCGAGCACCGGCTTGTAGAAGTCGCCGTAGTTGCTGCGCGGGCCGAAGGTCTGACGCACCAGCGCTGCGGACGCATTATAGGCCAGGCTGTTGCTTGAACCCCAGCTGTTGTTGATGATCCGCACCTCGCCCGTCGCGGCCAGGTCGACGATGTTGGTCTGGGCCGTGCTGACGATGTCGCCGTTGATGTAGACGTCGCGGAACCACAGGAAGTCGCCGGCGGCGAAGTTGGTCGTGGCCGAATAGATGTTGGCGCCGAAGGCGTTGCCGAACATGGCCTCGCCCTCGATGCGGGCGCCGCCGATGGTGCCGGCGACGTGGGTGCCGTGGCCTTCCCAGCCGCGACGGGGGTTGATGCGGCCGTCGTTGCCGTAGTCGCTCGAAACGACCGTGTTCAGACCCTTGATCTTGCCTTCCCCGCCGAACAGCGGGTGATCCATGTAGACGCCTGCGTCATTGACGCCGATCGTCAGCCCCTTGCCCGTCAGGCCCAAGGCGTAGGCGTGCTCCAGCCCCAGATAGGCCTTGGAGTAGTCGACCGAGAATTGAGCGTCTTCGCGCCAGGATGTCAGCGCCGCGTCGTAATCCGCAGTGCGCGACCCGTCCGCCATGTAGAACCCGCCCGGCGGCGGCGTAACACTCGTCTGAGCGGAAACATCACTCGCCCAAACCAGGGCGGAACCAGCGGCTGCAACCAAGAGGCCAGCCTTGAACGCGTTAATCATAGATCCCCACAAGAGCGACAATGGCTATTCGAAGAGAGGCCGCCTCCGTCTCGACAGCCCCATGACCGCCGCTCCACGCGCCCCTCTCCACACCATTTGAGACGGAAACCTCCGCCTACTGTCAATCATGGAACGAAGATCATTCACCAAAACGCCCATCAGCCAAAATGGTCACGCTTGAGTGTCTCGAAATTAGAATTTCCCTCCAACCCCCCGCCCCTCATGACTCACAGGGGTTTGGGCGTCGCCTCAGTCGGCCTTTTCCTCGCCCAAATTGAGCCACAGCCGCGTCACTCCGCCGCACTTCTCGCCTTAGGGTTGAAGCAACCCTCGCGCCTCGGCCCAGCGAATCAGCGGTTTGCGAGGCCAGCACAGCAGCCAGGAGCAGGCGCTGTATTCGCCCGCCTCGATCATGGCGCGGCGGGTGGGCGATGAGGCGGAGGCGCGCTCGTCGTGGATCTCGCCGCCGCCCTGATGGATCATGAAGGCGCCGTTGTTCACGGGCGTGGTGCGCAGATAGGTCAAGCGCGGGCTGATGGTCTCCAGCGGCGGATCGAAGAACCAGCTGGAGCCGATGACGCCCGCCAGTTCGGGCCGCGTCTTCAACAGGGCGGCGGCGGCGGCCCAGTTCCGCTCCCAGCCCGCTTCATTGAAGTCCGACAGGTCGCGCGCCTCGGTGTGCGTCTCCAGCCAGGGGCTCCAGCCGCCGGCCCGGACCCAGGCGATCAGCGGGCCGGGTCCGCGCCCGCCCAGCATGTGCCGCACCACCAGCCCCGGCCCGACGGGCGAGGACAGGTCCAGCATCTGGGTGTTGCTGCCTGGCACGCTGAGCGCCAGGGACACGCGCACGTCCTTGGCCCAGAAGTCGGGATCATACGGGTCCGCCCCGCTGTCCAGATAGGCCGCGAGCCGGTCCACATAGGTCGGATAGCCCGCCAGCACGGCCTGCGGCAGGCGCTCGGCGGCGATGCGGCCGGGCAGCTCCAGCGCCCAGACGGCGATCAGGCCGCGCCTCTGGTCGTCGTTCGCGCCCTCGCCCAGCAGGCCGTCCACGGTGCGGGCGGCCAGTTCGAAGTCCCAGTGCGGGGCGACCTCGGCGGCGGCGCGGGCGGCGGCGTCCTTGAGCTCGTTCACGCAGGCGCGGTCGGCGGGCGACAGGCGCGACAGGGCGCGTTCAAAGGCGGCGGTCTGTTCGGGCGTCAGCTGGGTCATGACCGCCAGCTTGACCGCAGGGGCTGTAAATCCGGTTAAATAACCGCACGCGGTTCGATGTCCGGCGCACCCAGGACCACCGGCCGCGCCCACCAGCCCGGCCGATCCAGGGCGAAGGCCGCCTCGATCGCCGCCGCGCGGTCGTCGAACAGACCGAAGACCGTCGCGCCCGATCCCGACATCCGCGTCAGGCGACAGCCCGGCGCGGCGCGCATGGCGGCCAGCGCCTCTTCAATGCCCGGCGTGACGGCCAGGGCGGGCGCCTCCAGATCATTCCGCTGTGTCGCCAACCAGTCGATGACGGAGGCGACATTCCAGTCAGCGGGCGATTGCGGTCGATCCGCGTCCCCGGCGGGCGCGGCGTCATAGGCGCGATAGACCGCCCCCGTCGGCGACGGCAGGCCGGGGTTCAGCAGCACGCCGTGCAGCGTGGGCAGGCGCGGCTCGTCTTCCAACGCCTCGCCGATCCCCGAAGCCCAGGCCGGGCGGGCGCGCAGACACATGGGGCCGTCCGCCCCGGCGGCCAGGGCGAGTCGCTCCAGTTCCGCCTCAGCCATGTCGAGGTCCAGCAGGCGCGCCGTCAGCCGCAGCGCCGCGCCTGCGTCCGCCGAGCCGCCGCCCAGCCCGGCGGCGATCGGCAGGCGCTTGTCCAAGGTCACGGCCACAGGCGGATCGCCGATCCCGACCGCCGCGCCCAGGGCGCGCAGGGCCTTGAGGATCAGGTTGTCGCCCGGCCCGTCCAGACCCGCCGCGAACGGCCCCTCGACCGTCAGCGACAGCGCCTCGGCGCGGCGCACCGTCACCCGGTCGCCGACATCAGCGAAGGCGGCCAAGCTGACCAGGGGATGATAACCGTCGCCCTGCACCGGCCCGACGTGCAGCAGCAGGTTGATCTTGGCCGGCGCCAGGCCGCGCAGAGCGTCGGAAACGGACATGGCGGCGTCAGTCGGCCGCGCCGCCCGCAGACCCCAGCCCCTTGTCCCCGGTCGGATCCTGGCCCAGGCGGTCGCGCAGCTTGGCCTCGACCTCGCCGCGGCGCTTGTCGTCGACCTCCAGCGTCAGGACGCGGTTCCACTGGAAGCCCGCCTCGCGCTGACGGCCCACGGCCCAGTAGGCGTCGCCCAGGTGGTCGTTGATCTCGGCGTTGGCGGGCTCCTTGTCGACGGCGCCCTCCAGATTGACCACCGCCGCCTCATACTGCCCTTGGCGGTACTGGGCCCAGCCGAGGGAGTCCTGAATGTTGCCGTCCTTGGGCTCGGCGGCGTGGGCGCGGGCGATCATGGCGGCGCCCTCCTGCACCCGCGTCCCGGTGTCGACCCACAGATAGCCGAGATAGTTCAGCAGGGTCGGATTGTCGGGCTGCATCTGCAGGGCGGCCCACAGCTCGGCCTCGGCCTCGGTGTCCCGGTCGAGGGATTCATAGGCCGCGCCGCGCAGGAAATGGACCTCGAAACCCTGATCCGCCGTATTCAGCAGCGGGCCGTTCAGCAGCTCCAGCGCCGCTTCGTGCCGTTCCATCTGCATCAACTGGCCGGCCAGCATATAGGCCACGCCCGCCTCGTCGGGACGGGCGGCGGCGGCGCGGCGCAGTTCGACCAGGGCCTCTTCATCCCGCCCCGCCTTGCCCAGGCTGATGGCCGTCTGGATGCGGGCGGCAGCGTAGAGGGCGGGCGAGGCCTCGCTGACCTCCGCCAGGGCCGCCCGGCCCGCCGGTTCGATCCCGCCCTGGATCAGGGTCTGGCCGATCAGAAGCTGGGTGTTGTCGTTGGGGTCCAGATTCTGGGCCAGGCGCAGATAGACGACGCCGAACTCATGGGCGCGCTGGGCGATCATCTGGTCCGCAGCGGTGCGCAGCGCCTGGGCGGCGCCCTGGCGGAAGCTGGGCAAGGCGGGCGGGCGGCCCTTGGCCAGCACCCGCTCGCGCCCCTGGATCACGCGCCGGTCGGCCGTTCCGGCGGTGATGGCCGCGTCATACTGGACCAGGGCGTCGTCGCGCCGACCACGCCGCTCCAGGAACTCGCCGTACGGTTGGCGGAACAAGGCGCCGGTGATGGCGTGGCTGGTCAGGTCGCGCCATTCGGCGTCGGCCTCGTCATAGCGGCGGCGCTGCTCCAGCAGGCGGGCGCGGTTGGCCCGGGCCACCATGGCGCTGACCGGATCGAAATCGGCGGGCGGCATGGCCAGGGCGCGATCCCAGTCCTTGGCGGCGGCGGCGATCCAGCCCTGGACGTAGAAGCCCGCCCGGTCATGCGGCTCGCCGACCGGGGCGTCCTTCAGCAGGGCGTCGGCGCGCCGGGCGTCGCCGCCGGCATAGGCCTGCACCGCCTGAACCAGGCGCCCGGCCTGAACGATGACCGGCGACACCTCGGGATCGATCGGGGCGATGCGTCCCGCCTCGTCCAGATCACCGGCCAGAAGGGCGGCGGTGAAGGCCTGTTCGCGCACGCGCGGCTGTTCCGGCGTCAAGGCGTAGACGCGGCTGAGATAATCGGCCCCGACCGCGCTCTCGCCGCTGGTCAGGGCGTTGCGACCCGCCAGATAGAGGCCGAAGGCGCTGTTCCTATGGGCGTCGAGCGGGATCGGCGCCCAGACGGCGGGAATGGGCGCGGCCTCGGGTTCTTCGGGCGTTTCCGGCTCATCCGCGATAATGATGTGCGGGACGGGATCGCCGTTCGGCTCGGCGTCCTGCCCCGCCGGAGCTTCGGCCGGCGTTTCCGGCGCAGGTTCGGGCGTCTGCTGCGCCAGGGACGGCGCGGCCAGCGACAGCGCAAGGGCGGAAGCCGCCAGGAACAGGACAGGACGAGAAGAGACGAAACGCATGGCCGGACCCTTCACGCTTTCCCTTTCGCCCGCAAGAGTTCGCCACGCAAATCCCTCTCCTGTTGGGAGAGGGCTTGAGCCTCCAAGAGCCGGAGGCGATTGGAACCGGCGAAAGGGTGAGGGTTCGGGGGTGAAGTCGGCCGAAGGCCGTCGCGCGACGGCTGACGCCGACTGACGGGACAAACCCTCACCCTTTCGCGCCAGAACGATCGCTTCGCTCTCGTGCGCTCAAGCCCTCTCCCGCCGGGAGAGGGATGCTGAGCTTACATATTCGGATAGTTCGGACCGCCGCCGCCTTCGGGCGTCGTCCAGACGATGTTCTGCGACGGATCCTTGATGTCGCAGGTTTTACAGTGGACGCAGTTCTGGGCGTTGATGACGAAGCGCGGATCGGCGCGGTTCGCCTCGTCCGCATAGACGACCTCGTACACCCCGGCCGGGCAGTAGAGGCGTGCGGGCTCGCCGTACTTGGGCAGGTTGACGTTGATCGGCACGGACGGGTCCAGCAGCTTCAGGTGCGCGGGCTGGTCCTCGGCGTGGTTGGTGTTGGAGATGAAGACGCTCGACAGCTTGTCGAACGACAGCTTCCCGTCCGGCTTGGGATAGGCGATCGGCTTGTGCTGCGAGGCGGGCTCGGTCGAGGCCGCGTCGGTCTTGCCGTGGCGCATGGTGCCGAAGAAGGAGAAGCCTCCCGTTAGGTGGTTGACCCACAGGTCGAACATGCCGACCGCCCCGCCCATCATGGTGCCCAACTTGGACAGCAGCGGCTTGGCGTTGCGGACGACCTTCAGCTCCTTATAGACCCACGAGCGCAGGTATGCCGCCTGATAGGCGCTCAGCACGTCGCCCTCGCGGCCTTCCATGACGGCGTCATAGGCGGCGTCGGCGGCCAGCATGCCGGTCTTCATGGCGTTGTGGCTGCCCTTGATGCGCGGCACGTTCACGAAGCCCGCCGAACAGCCGATCAGGGCGCCGCCGGGGAAGGCCAGTTTCGGCACCGACTGGAAGCCGCCCTCGGTGATGGCGCGGGCGCCGTAGGAGACGCGCGTGCCGCCCTCCAGATGCTCGGCGATGGCCGGGTGGTGCTTGAACTGCTGGAACTCGTCGAAGGGCGACAGGAAGGGGTTCTTGTAGTTCAGGTGGACGACGAAGCCGACGGACACATAGCGATCGCCGAAGTGGTACAGGAACGAGCCGCCGCCCGTCTTGTCGTCCAGCGGCCAGCCGGTGGTGTGCTGGACCAGACCGGGCTGGTGCTTCTCGGCCGGGATCTGCCACAGCTCCTTCAGGCCGATGCCGAACTTCTGGGGATCGGCGGCGTCGCACAGGTTGTGGCGGGCCATGATGGTCTTGGCCAGCGAGCCGCGCACGCCCTCGGCGATGAAGACGTATTTGCCGTGCAGTTCGATGCCGGGCTGGAAGTCGCCGGTCGGCTTGCCCTCGCGGTCGATGCCGAAGACGCCCGCGACGACGCCCTTCACCCGGCCCGTCACTTCTTCCCAGACCACATGGCTGGCGGCCATGCCGGGATAGACTTCGACGCCCAAGCCTTCCGCCTGTTCGGCCAGCCAGCGCGCGACATTGCCCAGAGAGGCGATGTAGCAGCCGTCGTTGTGCATGAAGGGCGGCAGGGCGAACATCGGCAAGGAGGCCTGCCCCTGCGGTCCCAGCACCAGGAACTTGTCCTTGGTCACCGGCGTCTCCAGCGGCGCGCCGCGTTCCTTCCAGTCGGGGAACAGCTCGTTCAGCGCCTTCGGATCGATGACGGCACCGGACAGGACGTGGCCGCCGATCTCGGCCGACTTCTCGAGCACGGCGACGGAAATCTCTTTCCCGTCCTTCTCGGCCCGCTGTTTCAGGCGGATGGCGGCGGACAGGCCGGCGGGGCCGCCGCCGACGATGACGACGTCATATTCCATGACCTCGCGCTCGACGCCCGACAGGGCCTCCAGCGGCGGCAGGTTGTCGATGACGGCTTCCTGCCATGCGTTCTTGGCGCCGCCTTCGATCATTTCCTCGGCCATGTCCCCAGAATCCTTGTTATCATCGTGGTTATCCGCCTTATCGTGAGGTGACGCGGGGGCGGTCAAGGCCTATTGCCTATAGTCAGATGAACGCCCCTTCCCTCGACATGGCTGCCGCAGAGGCCCTGTTCGCCTTCTGGCGCGACGCAGGCGTGGACGCCTGTTTCGAGGCGGAACCGGTCGACCGCACCGTCTTCGTCGCCCCCGTCGCAGCCAAGGGGCCGGCCACGATCACCCCCTTGCGCGCCCCCGGCGCCCCGCCGTCCGTCGATGAGGCGGCCGTCGAGGCGCGTCGCCTCGCGGCGACGGCGACCACCCTGGACGAACTGGCCGAGGCCGTCGCCGCCTTCGAGGGCTGCCCCCTGCGCGCCATGGGCGCCCGGCAATCCGTCTTCGCGCGCGGCAATCCGCAAGGGTCGCTGATGATCGTCGGCGAAGGCCCCGGCGCCGAGGAAGACGTGCGCGGTCAGCCCTTCGTCGGCCAGGCGGGTCAGCTGCTGGACCGCATCCTGACGGCGGCGGGCCTGCTGGACGAGGCCTTCATCACCAACACCGTCTTCTGGAAGACGCCCGGCAACCGCACCCCGACGCCGCAGGAACAGGCGGTCTGCGCCCCCTTCCTTGAACGCGCCCTGGCCCTGCTGAAGCCCAAGGCCGTGCTGCTGGTCGGCGCGGCGGCGGCCAAGGCCGTGCTGAAGACCGACGACGGCATCATGCGCACGCGCGGCCAGTGGCGCGAATGGCGATTGTCCGAAGGCGGAATCGCCGCCCCCGTCATGGCCACCCTCCACCCCGCCTTCCTGCTGCGACAGCCGCAGGCCAAGGGTTTGGTTTGGAAGGACATTCTAGATTTATCCGCTCGCCTGCGCGGCGAAGTGGTTGAGCCGGACGCCTGATTCAGGCATCCTGAACTCTTGGAGACCAGTCCGCAGAGCGTCGCAGAATCCCGGATCGAGACGGGGCCGACGCCGACGAAGGGGGCCGCCGCGTCATGTATTCTTTCCGCCGGACGCGTCGTGCGTCTCTGTTCGCCTTTGCGCTCAGCGCCCTTGCTGCAACCGCAGCCCAGGCTGAAGATGTCGATACCTCCCGCCCCTATGCCGCCGCTGGCGCAGATTCCGGCGCAGATTCTGGCGCAGACGCCTCGCCGTCGCCCACGGCGCTGAGCAGCGAGGACCGGCTCAGCTACACCACGGCCTTCGACGCCCTGCGTCGCGGCGACCTGGAGCTGGCCCGCAACTCGGCGCGTCAGGCCAAGGACCGCGTCCTGCTGGGTCAGGTCGAGTTCGAGCGCCTGTTCCACCCCAGCCACGTCGCCACCTATGACGAGCTGGCGGCCTGGCTCGAGACCTATTCCGACCTGCCGATGGCCGAGCGGGTCTATACCCTGGCGATGCGGCGCCTGCCCGACGGCGCGGCCGAGCCCAAGCGCCCCGGCGGCCTGCTGACCCGCACCTGGGCCAGCCTGACCAATCCCGGCGACGGCGGCGTCAACGATCCAGCCAAGGCCGCGCGCGTGGCCCTGAACAACGACGACCTGTCCGGCGCCTACACGATGGGCCAGCAGATCGGCGACTGGTGGACGGCGGGTCTGGCCGCCTGGCGCATGGAGCAGCACGCCGACGCATTCCAGGCCTTCGAGCACGTCGCCCAGGATCCGACCGAGGATCCGTGGGTCCGTTCGGGCGGCGCCTTCTGGGCGGCGCGGGCGGCGGGCCAGTCGGGCCGTCAGGATCGCGTTAACGAATACCTGCGTCAGGCCGCGCGCTGGCCGGCCACCTTCTACGGCCAGATCGCCCTGCGTCAGCTGGGCGAGGAGCCGGTGATCGAGAACCAGGGGCCCCGCCCCTATGAGGCGACGCTGCAACGCGCCTCATTTACGCCCGAGCCGATCGGCGTGGATGCGCGCGCGCTCAACGCCTTCATCCGCTCGGACGAGGACGCCCGCCGCACCGTCGCCTTGTACGAGGTCGGCCGCCGCAACGATGCTGAACTGGCCGCCCGCAACGGCCTGCGCGCCGCCAGCGGCGACAGCGCCGCGCGCCAGATGTGGGTCGGCCTGTATCGCCTGGTCGCGCCCGGCCGCGCCGCCCAGTCCGAGGCCAGCCGCATCGACGCCGTCCGCTATCCGATGCCGGACCTGCAGCCCATGGGCGGCTTCACCATTGAAAAGGCCCTCGTCTACGCCATCGCGCGCAAGGAGACGGACTTCAACGCCAACGCCCGTTCCGGCGCCGGCGCCTATGGGCTGATGCAGGTCATGCCGACCACGGCCGCCCACATGACCGGCGACCAGGGCTATGTCCGCACGCCCCAGCGCCTGCTGGACCCGGCGGTGAACATGAAGCTGGGCCAGGACTATGTGAACCGCCTGTTCCAGATCGAGTCCTTCCAGGGCGACCTGCTGAAGGCGGTGGCCTCGTACAACGCCGGGCCAGGGCCGATGCTGGCGGCGATCCGCAAGCTGGGCGCCGACGCCGATCCCCTGCTGCTGATCGAGACCATCGACGTGCCTCAGGCGCGCGAATACGTCGAGAAGGTCGTCGCGGCCTACTGGATCTATCAGCGCATGATGGGCGGGCCGGTGAAGACGCTGGACGCCGTGGCCTCGGGCGCGCGCGCCGTGCCGATCCGCCTGGATTACGTCGCGCCGCCCCCCGCCCCCTTGCAGGTGGCCGAGGCCGTGCTGGGCGGCGGCTCGCGCTGAAGCGCGATTAAGACGCCTCAGACCATCAAGGTCAGAAGCGACGTCCACACCAGGGCCATGACCACCGCCGCCAGGGCGTAGGCTCTGGCCGTGCGGCCCCAGTCGGTGTTCCTGCTGATCGTACGCATGGCTCCGCCCCTCCGAGAACAAGCTGGACTATAAGTCCGCTCTCTTAAACCCGCGTTCTCAGGATCGGTTAATCAACGTTAGATGACAGCGCCGCCGCCTCCCACTCGCGGAAGTGCGGCTGGGCCAGAAGGGCGGCGACATAGGCGGCGGCCGTCCCGTCGTCGCCGTGGGCCGACAGGTCGATCTGGAAATGGCGGACGCGCGCCGCCACCGGGGTGAAGAAGGCGTCGGCGATCGACCAGTCGCCGAACAGCCACGGCCCGCCCGCGCCGAAGCGTTCGCGCATCTGCGACCACAGCACGACCAGCCGCGCCAGGTCGCGGTCCAACCCCGGATCGGACGGCGCCGGGCTGCGCGCAGCCCCGGCCATCGGATGATCCGGCCCCATGCCGCACAGGTCGCGCAGGGCGTGGAAGCCGGAGTGCATCTCGGCCGTCGCCGAACGGGCCAGGGCGCGCGCGATCGGATCGACCGGCCATAGATGCGCCTCGGGATAGCGTTCGGCCGCCCATTCGCTGATGGACAGGGTGTCCCAGATCGTCTCGCCCTCGACCTTCAGCAGCGGCACGAAGCCCGAGGGCGACAGGCGCCGCAGTTCAGCCTTTTCAGCCTCGGAGCGATACCAGACCTCGCGCGTGTCGAAGACGGCGCCTGCGCGCCTCAACACCAGCCACGGCCGCAGGGACCAGGTGGAGAAGAGGCGCGGTCCGACGATCAGTTGCATGGCGAAGCTCCGAGGCTGTCGCCGTGATTAATGGCTGGAGGCGAGCTTCAGCACAACCAGGCCGCTGACGATCAGGACGGCGCCGATGACGCGCATCGGCGTGACGGGCTCGCCCAGCACTGCGATGCCGACCACGAAGGCCCCGACGGCGCCGATGCCGGTCCAGATCACATAGGCGGTGCCCAGCGGCAGGGTCTTCATCGAGATCGACAACAGGCCGAAGCTGACGATCATGAAGCCGATGGTGCCGATCGTCGGCCAGGGCTTGGTGAAGCCCTCGGAGGCCTTCATCAGGAAGGCCCAGACGATCTCGAACAGACCGGCGAGAAGAAGGAAGATCCAGGCCATGACTTGCTCCCTTGCATGGCGTGCCGGGTCGTCCCAGCGTCATGCCCAAGATGGGAGAGGTCGTCCTCTGATCCCGCCTATCTGGGACACGCGGGTCTCAAGTCAAGGCTTGCCGCCCTCGGGGGCTTTCGCAGACGCAATATGCCGTCAGGTGGAGGCCATTTTGCATCAGTGGAAGGGGGGAGCGGGCGGTCTCCCGCCTGCTCCCCTCGCCCATCATCAGCGCATGATCCGCAGGGTCACGCCCACCGTGCGCGGCGCCCCGAGGAAGGCGCCCAGCGTTCCTGTCTGGAACGGCGCGCCGAAGGCCACTTGGCGATAGTCCTGATCGAACAGGTTGCGGCCCCACAGCTCCACGCTCCAGGCGTCGTCGCGGGCTAGCGCGACGCGGCCGTCGACCAGCCAGAAGCCCGGCTGGCTCTTGGCCGGGTCCAGGTCCGAGCCGGTGTTGTATTCCGACGAATATTTGGCCGCCAGCGTCACCCGCCCCGTCAGCCCCGCCGCCACCGGCCGCTCATAGGTTCCAGCCAGAGACCCGCTCCACAGCGGCGCGAAATTCATCCGCCTGCCCGCCAGCAGCGGCAAGCCCGGCACGGCGTCGTCGCCGTATTCCGTCTGGGCGTAGGTCAGGCCGCCCTGCAGCGACAGGCCCTCGAACGGCAGGAACATGAAGTCCGCCTCGACGCCCTTGGCCCGCACCTCGGGGATGGAGCGGACCAGGAAGGTCGTGCCCAGGAAGGTGTTCAGCTGGAAGTCGTCATAGGTCTGGCGGAAGGCGGCGGCCGAGACCAGCAGGCGCCGGTCCAGCATCACGCTCTTGATCCCCGCTTCGAAGGCGTCGGCGCTCTCGGCCGGGAAGGCGCGCGAGGCGTCGGGGACCAGATTGGTCTGCCCGCGATCCAGGTTGAAGCCGCCGTTCTTGCGGCCCCGCGACCAGGAGGCGTAGAGGCGCGTTCCGTCCGTCGCCTTGAACTCGGCGCGGGCCATGCCGGTCCAGGCCTCGTCCTTGACCGTCTCGGACTGGCTCAGGCCGTTGAACGCCGGGTTCGACCACGGCAGGCACAGGATGGCGTTGCTGACGCCGTTGGCCAGCGCCGCCGCGCAGGCCCGGCCGCCGTCGGTGTTGTGATAGGCGGCCGTCATCTCCTTGGTCTCATGGGTGCGGCGCAGGCCCCCGGTCAGGGTCAGCCGGTCGGTCACGGCGTAGGAGACCTGGCCGAACAGGGCGGCGCTGCGGGCCGTCTGCCAATAGCGGTCAAGCTGGCCCTCGCCCTCGATGAAGCTCTGGCCGACGGGAAGCCCCGTGATGCTCGACACGAAGGCCGGGTCGCCCAGCGGGTTCGACGCCGAGCGCGACAGCAGGCGGCTGACATAGCCTTCGTAATCGGCGCCGTAGAACAGGCTGTCGCGACGGGTCAGCTTCTCATCGGCGAAGAAGGCGCCGGCTGACCAGTCCAGCTTTCCGTTCTGGCCCGACAGGCGGAACTCCTGCGTCAGGGTGCGGAAGCGGTTCGACCAGCTGCCGTCGTCCGGGCGATAGGCCAGATCAGCCGAGGTGAAGTCCCAGTCCTGGCTGATGACGCCGCGCCAGTCGCGCACCGCCGAGGTGCTGTCCAGCCTCGCCCAGCCCAGATCGGCGCTCAGATGCAGGGCCAGGCCCTTGTCGCGGATGCGGGTGTTGGTGTCGCGGTTGGAATAGGCTGTGCGATCCCACGGCTTCGGCGTCGCCGCCACGCCGCCGTCGGGCGCAAAGGTCGCCAGCAGGGGCGCGGTGGCGCCCGTGACCAGTTGCACGCCGACGCAGCAGCGTTCGTCCCGCTCGGTCCAGTCGGCGGTCAGGCGGGCGGTCAGGTTCGGCGTGGCGCGCCACAGCAGCTGACCGCGCACGGTGTCGTAGTGTTCGGTCTGATCGTCGGTCGAGGTGCGCGGGCCCTCCCCGATCTTCACGTCATAGAGGCCGTCGCGGCGACGCGCGGCGACATACAGCCGCCCGGCCAGAACCTCGTCCACGATCGGGCCGGTCAGGGAGACCGAGCCGCCGTGCGTTCCATAGTCGCCGAAGGTCGCCTCGCCCGCCATGCGCGCGTCGAACGAGGGGGCGGCGGTGACGACGTTGATGACGCCCGCCGAGGTGTTCTTGCCGAACAGGGTCGCCTGCGGGCCCTTCAGCACCTCGACGCGCTCGACCTCGCCCAGATCGCCCAAGGCGGCGCCGTTGCGGGGACGATAGACGCCGTCGATCATGACGCCGACCGAGCTTTCGACGCCTGGATTGTCGCCCACCGTGCCGACGCCGCGGATACGGGCGGTGGTGAAGGTCTGGTTGGAGGTCGAAGCCACGATCAGGCCCGGCGCCAGGATCTGCAGATCCTTGATGTCGCGCACGCCGACGCCGTCCAGCAAGGGCTGGCTCGCCACCGTCAGCGACAGGGGCGTGGCCGCCAAGGGCGCCTCGCGCCGTTCAGCCGTCACCACGATCTCGGACACCTGGGTCGGTCCTTCGTCAATGGCCGCCTCGGCCATGACGGGCGCGGCGAAAGCGAGCACGGACAAGGAGGCGGACGCGAGAGACGCGGCGCGAACAGCAGAAATCATGGGAGGAAAAACCGCTTTGCGGAGCGACGGCGCAAGGCTTCGTCGCGGACTGTCAGCGGATGTAACAGCCCCGTCGGCGGGGCGGAACCCCGGCCGACGATCATCAAACGATGACTTTCAGGCCCGCCCGGCCAGCGGTCCCGAAGCGCGCGGAGCGAAGCTATGCTCCACCCGGCTGCGGTGGAAATCAACATCATTGCGGACCGCGCCGCCGACCCGGCAGAGCCCCTCCAGGCCCCGGCCGCCGCCGCTCTGATGCGACGTGATCAGATCCAGAAGACGCTCGGCTTCGGCCAAGGTCTCCGGCCGCTGCTCCAGAAGCCAGACCTCAAGCGCGCCCAATTCAACCGTCAGCCCTCCTTCACGAACGGAGGCCTCCAGCCGATTGTCATTCCATTGACGGAGCAGCGCGCGCGCGGCCTCCATCGTCCAGTGTTGAGCCATCTCGCCCCCCCAGGGCGTAGCGCCGGTCAGCCTCGACCTCCCAGACGCCAAAAAATAATGTGAGCACGATCAGGAACCACAGCCCCCAGATCAGCGTGAACAGCGCCCATGCCAGAGGCTCCGACGACAGGAGCGGGGCGCAGTAGGCCAGAACACCCACAAGCTGAAACGCAGACGCCAGAACGATCCACCAGCGACCCGCACGCTCTGCGATCAGCCACAGCGCCACGAAGGCCAGGCTGTCGACGAGCATCAGACCGAAGTAGAGCCCGTTCCATGTCAGATCCTCGACGGCATAGGAGGCGGCTACAGTCATCAGCATGACGGCGGCGGCCGCACGATCGCCAGGACCGCCTCGCCACAACAGCAGGCCCAGCCCCGCGAAACCGAGGAACAGCAAAGCCAACTGAACCAAGTCCATCAACGCCTCCCGCAGGCCGGCCCATCCAGGCGCCTAGCCGCTATTTCCCATCATTCACGCGCTCCTTCGCCCTATTTGAAGCGTCAGCGCAGGCTGTGGATCATCTCCAGGACGGGAAGCACCAAAGAGGCGGCGACCACAGCGATCAGGATCCAGGCGAAAGCCCACCCCAAGATCAGCCACAAGACCGAGCCTCCGATCTTTCGAGGCCGTCGCCAAGCTCTGAGACTCGCATATGACCGAAAGAAGGGTGTCGGCCACGGCGTTTTCCCGTCCCCGACATGTTCCGCGGAACCTGCAAGGACGCCCCTTTCTGCCGATACGGCGGGGGGCGGCGACAGTGGGATTGATCCCCCTGAGTAATGATCACTCAGGAGCCGCGCAGCCTGAATCCGGTTGGAGACGCCCAGCTTTTCATAGGCTCGGTGCAGGTGGTTCTGAACCGTCCGGGGCGAGAGGTTCAGCTGCTGCGCGATCTCCTTGTCGCCCAGACGGCCGGCGGCGAGGCGCAGGATTTCAAGCTCGCGCGGCGTCAGGCTATCGATGGGCGAAGGGCTTTTCACAACAGTCGACTATCTACGACACGCGCCTGGCGTCCAGTCCCCCGTCCCCGGCGCGCGCCGATCGGGCCAGGGTGTCACCGCGACGCGACACAACTCGCGCGCGAGGCGGCATTTTGATTGCGTCCCTTCGGTTCGGCGTCGCATTAGGGGATCATTCAAACGGGGGAACCGACTTCTATGTTGCTGGCGCTTCTGATGGGCGGGCTGGGGTTGATCGTCGGCAGCTTCCTGGGTCTGGTCAGCCTGCGCCTGCCGCGCGGCGAGGATATCGTGGTCAGCCGGTCGCGGTGCGGCGGCTGCGGGCGCCCGCTCAAGCCCTGGCGGATGATCCCGGTGGTCAGTTGGGCGCTGTCGCGCGGCAAGTGCGGCGACTGCGGCGCCGTCATTCCCCTGCGCTATCCCCTGATCGAGCTGGCGTCCGGCGCCGTCGGCGTCTGGGCGGCTCTGTGCTTTCCCGATCCGGCCTGGGCCCTGGCCGGGGCCGTGCTGGGCTGGCAGTTGCTCCTGATCGCCGTGATCGACGCCGAGCATTTCTGGCTGCCTGACGCCCTGACCCTGCCCCTGTTCCTCAGCGGCCTGTTCGCCGCCGTGGCCCTGGACCCGGCGAACATCCAGAGCGGAATGAAGTGGTCGCTGATCGGGCCGCTGAAGACGCCCCTGATCGGGGCGGCCGCCGGTTTCGGCGGACTGTGGCTGCTGGCCTTCCTCTACAAGCGACTGCGCGGACGCGACGGTCTGGGCGGAGGCGACCCCTTCCTTCTGGGCGCGATCGGCGCCTGGGTCGGGTGGATGGGCCTGCCCAGCGTGCTGCTGTGGGCGTCGCTGACCGGCCTCAGCCTGGTGGCGGCCAAGCTCGTGCTGCGCCGTCCCGTGACCGCCACCGACCGCCTGCCGTTCGGCGTCTTTCTGGCCGTCGGAGCCTGGCTGACCTGGCTCTATGGCCCCTTGGGCCTGGGCTTCGGCGCCTAGAGCGACAGCAGGTCAGACCAGCGCCAGCGCCCGCCGCCCAGCGCCACGCGCGGCGCGCCCGGCTGGTCGCTGAGCGTCAGCAGCACATAGCCGTTGACCGTCTCGGCCTTGCAGGCGCGCGACGAGAAGCCGACCGTCACGGCGATGGCCTGACGCACCCCGGCCAGACCCTTGCCCTCTTCGCCGGGGCTTTGCAGCCAGTCGCCGTTCCACATCAGGATGGCGCGGCCCGAGGCGCCGGAGGTGCGATAGGCTTGGCCGATGGCGGCGTTGATCCGCGCGTCGTTGCGCAGGGCGTCCTGGATGCGCTTGACCATATCGCATCCCTGACCCGAGCCGCCGCCCACGCCCGAACCGGACCCGCCGCCGCTGCCGCCGCCGACGCCCGCCCCTGCGCCGCCGCCCCCGCCTGCGCCCTGTCCTGCGGTCAGGGCGCCGCTCAGAGCCCCCTCGCCCAGCAGGACGAAGGAGACGCTGGGCTCCGGCGCGGAGATGGGCAGAGGCTCGATCGGCGCCGGGCGCGGCGTCGGACGGCTG
>Ga0209699_100123_pt1 | contig 92879 bp, 78 predicted proteins | sample SynthPrep_1_END__FD_187204 | JGI IMG/M metagenome (GOLD analysis project Ga0209699, IMG submission 187204) | Synthetic microbial communities from Ohio, USA - SynthPrep_1_END_DS7_MetaG (SPAdes) (version 2) | ecosystem: Engineered > Bioreactor > Aerobic > Activated sludge | place: USA: Ohio...
ACCCTGTCCTGACCGGAGCCCCGCCATGCCTCTCGATTACCCCACCCTGAAACTCATCTGGTGGCTGCTGGTGGGCGTGCTGCTCGTCGGCTTCGCCATCATGGACGGCCACGACATGGGCGTCGGCACCCTGCTGCCCTTCGTCGGCAAGAGCGACGAGGAGCGCCGCGCGGTGATCAACACCGTGGGCCCGCACTGGGACGGCAACCAGGTGTGGTTCATCACCGCCGGCGGCGCCATCTTCGCTGCCTGGCCGCTGGTGTATGCCACCGCCTTCTCCGGCTTCTACTGGGCCATGCTGGCGGTGCTGTGGGCGCTGTTCTTCCGCCCGGTGGGCTTCGACTACCGCAGCAAGATCCACCACGCCGGCTGGCGCCGCACCTGGGACTGGGGCCTGTTCGTGGGCGGCGCGGTGCCGCCGCTGATCTTCGGCGTGGCCTTCGGCAACCTGCTGCAGGGCGTGCCCTTCCACTTCGACGCCAACCTGGTGCCCTACTACACCGGCAGCTTCTGGGCCCTGTTGAACCCCTTCGCCCTGCTCGCCGGGGTGGTGAGCAGCGCCATGCTGAGCTTTCACGGCGCGGTCTATCTCGCCCACCGCACCGAGGGCGACATCCAGCGCCGCGCCATCCGCGCCGCGCTGATCTTCGGCCCGCTGATGCTGCTGGCCTTCAGCCTCGCCGGGCTGTGGGTGGCGCGCGGCGGCCTGGGCTATGCCTTCGCCGTCGCCCCCGACCCGGCCGCCCTGCCCAATCCGCTGGCGAAGCGCGTGGTGGCCGAAGCCGGCGCCTGGCTGCACAACTACGCCAGCGCGCCGGCCACGGTGCTGGTGCCGGCGCTGGCCTACGCCGGCGGCCTCGCCGCCATCGCCCTGGTGGCCGCCCGCCGCACGCTGGCGGCCTTCGTCGCCTCGGCGCTGGCCATCGTCGGCGTCATCGGCACCGCCGGGGTGTCCATGTTCCCCTTCGTGATGCCCTCCTCCACCCGGCCGGACGCCAGCCTCACCGTGTGGGACAGCGTCTCCAGCCAGCGCACGCTGGGCATCATGCTGTGGGCCACGGTGATCTTCATGCCGCTGATCGTGGCCTACACCGGCTGGGCCTACAGGGTGATGGCGGGCAAGGTCACCACCGCCTACATCCGCGAGAACGAGCATTCCGCCTACTGAACCCGAGGAGTCTTTCGATGTGGTACTTCGCCTGGATACTCGGCATCGGCTTCGCCGTGCTGCTGGCCATACTCAACGCCCTGTGGGGCGATACCGCAGCGATGCGCGCCGGCCGCGCCGCGGCGGACGATGACGCGGAGCAAGCTTGATGGCGGCCGCGCCCGGGCCGGCCGCCGCCGGCTCGGCCCCCATCGCCCCCACCCCCGGCCGGCTGCGCCCGCTGCCGCTGCTGGCAGCCCTGGCGCTGATGCTGGGGCTGGGGATCGCACCCAATCTGTTCGCCACCGCCGACGGCCGGGCGGACCACCTGGCGGCGCTGGCGCTGTGCTGGGCGATGAGCGCCGGCTTCGTCGCCGGCGTCGGCTTCCGGCCGCAGGCGCTGGCCTGGCGGCTGCTGTTCTCGCCGGCGGCCGTGGCGCTTGGGCTGGCGCTGGGGCTGGGGCGCTTGCTGATGGTGGGCGGCTGAAGGCGAGAGGGGTTCGGCGGGCTGGCGGGTAGCGCGCGTCTTTTTTCCTGCCTCCGCTTGCGGGGGATGGGTGGCATGGTTTTCTCTGGCTCTCGCGGGGGAAGGAGGGCGGCTGACGCCCCTGCGGAGGGCGCCCCCTCTCCCCCGGCCCCCGCGAGGGGGAGGGGGCAAACCCGACGTCGCCTGCCCTCATGTAATTTCCTGCCACGCCCCTGTAGTTTCTCCTCCTGCCCCCACACCTCTCACTCCGAGCTTCATGCTTCGCCCTCCACCCCCTGGCGGCGGAAGGCGGATGGGGTGAGACCGGTGCGGCGGCGGAAGAAGCGGCAGAAGTAGGCCGGGTCCTGGAAGCCGAGTTCGTAAGCGATGCGGGATACCGGCGCGGCGATGTAGATGAGCTTGCGCCGCGCCTCCAGCAGCAGCCTGTCCTGCGTCAGTTCGAAGGCGGAGCGGCCAGCCACCGCCTGGCACAAGCGGTTCAGCGTGCTCTCGGTGGTGTGCAGCGCCTCGGCGTAGCGCGGCACCAGCCAGTGCTCGGTGTAGTGCGCCTCCACCAGCGCGCGGAAGCGGGCGAAGAGTTCATGGCGGGCACGGTCGGCCGGGGTGGCGGCGTCGGCGGCCTGCAGGCGGCTGCGGGCGAGCCGCATCAGCAGTGCGCACACCAGCCACTCCACCATCTTCGCCCGGCCGGTGGCGTCCTCATGGAACTCGGCCTGCAGCTGGTCCAGCAGCGCCGCCATGGGCGCGGCCGATTCCAATGGAATGGCCTGCGGCTGGCGGAACAGCACGTCCTCGAACATGCGGCCCGCATTGCCGGCTTCGCCGGACAGCATGGCGGCGGTCAGCGTCAGCACGTAGCCGTGGGTGCCGGGGGTGAAGCGGAAGGCGTGGACCACGCCGGGCGGAATCGCCGCCGCCAGCGGCGCCGTCACCGCCGAGCGCCGGCCATCCAGCGTCAGCTCGCCGCCGCCGTCGAGAAAAAATACCACCTGGTAAAGGCCGGGGTGGGTGTGGGTGCCGATCTCCCAGTCGTAGCGCTCGCTGCGGCTGCGGATGTCTTCGATGTGGAAGAACTCGGCGTCCGCCACCGTGCCGGCGTCGCCATAGAGAAAGAAGCGTGGAATGGCCGCGCCGGGTGCGGGCTGCTGCATGGGTCTCCTCCCAGGATTTCACGGCCGGTCTTGTGCGCCTGGCCTGTTGCGCCCGCCATCGGGGGCGGTACGCAGATTGACGGAATAGTACAAGCCGCCTCCGGCTTAGTCCATTTTCGCGCCAGGGTCTTGTCCCTAAAGTTGCCGCATGGCGGGGCCGGCTCCGGCGGCCCGCCCAGATGCGGTGCCGCCAGCCGGCGGCGCCCGACAAGGAGGAGACATGTTCAGCTTCGATCCCTATTCACCAGCGGTGGACGCGGACCCGTTCCCGTTCTACCGCACCCTGCGCGACGAGCATCCCTGCTTCTGGAGCCAGGAAGCCAATATGTGGGTGCTGTCGCGCTATGCCGACATCGTGACCGCGCTCAACGACTGGCAGACGTATTCCTCGGCGCGCGGCAACCTGATGACCGAGCTGCCCAACCGCGCCGGCGCCACCCTGGGCACCACCGATCCCCCGCGCCACGACCGTCTGCGCGGCCTGGTGCAACACGCCTTCATGAAGCGCAACCTGGCCTCGCTGGACGGCGCCATCCGCGAGGCGGCCATCGACGCGCTGCAGCCGCTGCTGGGTCAGCGCCAGTTCGATTTCGTCGAGGACTTCGCCTCCAAGTTCACCGTAAAAGTGCTGTTCCGCGTGCTCGGCCTGCCGCCGGGCGACGAGGTGGCGGTGCGCGACCGCGCGGTGCTGATGGTGCAGTCCGACCCGGCCACGCGGCAGAAGGGCCCGGCCCACATCGCCGCCTTCAACTGGATGAGCGAGTACGCCAGCGGCATCATCGCCGAGCGGGTGAAACAGCCGGGCGAGGATCTGATCTCCCAGTTCAGTCTGGCCGAGATCGACGGCGAGCGCCTGTCCGAGCGCGAAGTGCTGCTCACCACCACCACGCTGATCATGGCCGGCATCGAATCGCTGGGCGGCTTCATGTCGATGTTCGCGCTCAACCTCGCCGACCACGCCGACGCCCGCCGCCGGGTGGTGGCCGATCCGGCGCTGCTGCCGGAAGCCATCGAGGAATCGCTGCGCTTCAACACCTCCGCCCAGCGCTTCCGCCGCTGCCTCACCCGCGACATCGAGCTGCACGGCCAGCAACTGAAGGAAGGCGATTTCATCTGCCTCGCCTACGGTTCCGGCAATCGCGACGAACGCCAGTTCGCCAACCCGGACGTGTACGACATCGACCGCAAGCCGCGCGGCCACCTCGGCTTCGGCGGCGGCACCCACGCCTGCCTGGGCACCGCCATCGCCCGCATGGCGGTGAAGATGGCCTTCGAGGAATTCCACAAGGCCTTCCCGGAGTACAGCCGGGTGCAGGAGCAACTGCCGTGGATGCCCTCCTCCACCTTCCGCAGCCCGCTGCGGCTGGATCTGGCGGTCGGCTGAAGCACTGCGTCACCCCCCACGACCGCCGGCCCCGCGCCGGCGGTCGCGCTGCATTTTCCGCAACACAGTCCGCAACACAGAACACGCATCCCCATATCGAGAGGAGACAAACCATGGTCATGATCACTTACGTCGAACCCAACGGCGGCCGGCAGGAAATCGATGTGCCCGAAGGCTGGAGCCTGATGCAGGGCGCCATGTCCAACGGCGTAGACGGCATGGAGGCCGAATGCGGCGGCTCCTGCGCCTGCGCCACCTGCCACTGCTACATCGACGAAGCCGCGCTGGCGCACATTCCGCCGCCGGCCGACAACGAAGCGGCCATGCTGGAGAACGTGGCCGCCGAGCGCCGCCCCAACAGCCGCCTGGCCTGCCAGATCAAGGCCACCGCCGCGCTGGAAGGCATCCTGGTGGAACTGCCGGCGACGCAGAGCTGACATGGGCGCGCCCATCGTCATCGTCGGCGCCGGCCAGTCCGGCCTGCAGGTGGCCGAATCCCTGCGCAGCGAAGGCTGGGAGGGCGGCATCCTGCTGCTGGGCGAGGAAGCGGTGCCGCCCTACCACCGGCCGCCGCTGTCCAAGGCCTACCTCGCCGGCAAGGCGGAGGAAGCCCAGCTCTTCATCCGCAGCCCGGAAGCATTGGCGAAGAAGCGCATCGATTTCCGCCCCGGCAGCCGCGTCGCCGCCATCGACATCGCCCGGCAGACGCTGACGCTGGCCGATGGCAGCCAGCTGGACTACGAGGGCCTGGCGCTGGCCACCGGCGCGCGCAACCGCGCGTTGCCGCTGCCTGGCGCAGAACTGGCTGGCGTATTCGGCCTGCGCACCCTGGACGACACCCGCCGCATTGCCGACGCCCTGGCCGCCACCGACGCGGTGGTGGTGATAGGCGGCGGCTTCATCGGCCTGGAATTCGCCGCGGTCGCCGCCGCCCAGGGCAAGCGCGTCACCGTGCTGGAAGCGGCGGAGCGGCTGATGGCGCGGGCGGTGCCGCCGGCGCTGTCGGACTTCTACCTGGCGCTGCACCGCGCCCACGGCGTGCGGGTGGAGTTGGGCGTGAGCGTGGCGGCGATCCTCGGCGAGCAGGGCCGCGCTCATGGCGTGCGCTGCGCCGACGGCCGCGAGTTCGAAGCCGGGCTGGTGGTGGCCGGCATCGGCGTGCTGCCCAATGACGAACTGGCCGCCGCCGCCGGCATCGCCTGCGATCGCGGCATCCTGGTGGACGCCTGCTCGCGCACGTCTGCGCCCAAGGTGGTGGCCAGCGGCGACTGCACCGTCACCCGGCTGGACGATGGCGGCCTGCGCCGGCTGGAGTCGGTGCAGGCGGCGGTGGAGCAAGGCAAGTCCGCCGCCGCCGCGCTGCTCGGCCGCGAGCGCCCCTTCAGCGCCCGGCCGTGGTTCTGGTCCGACCAGTACGAGGTCAAGCTGCAGATGGCCGGCCTCGCCGCCGGTGCCGACCGCAGCGTGCTGCGCGGCAGCCAGGAGGCGCATGCCTTCTCGCTGTTCCACTATCGCGGCGAGCAATTGCTGGCGGTGGATTCCCTCAACCAGCCGCAGGTACACATGCTCGCCCGCCGCATGCTGGATGCCGGCCGCTCGCCAACGCCGGCACAGGCGGCGGACAGCGGCTTCGAGCTCAACACCGTACTGGCGACACCGGCGCCGGCCACAAGCAGCTGAGTCCCCTCCCCGGTAGCCGGGAGCCGGGGTTTGGCAGCCGATGCGGTGACGAGGCGGGAGCCAGTGGTGGAAGCGATGGTCGTGGAAGCGCTTCCAGCATGGCGAGGCAGCCTGGATGAAGCGCCCGGCCCGGTGCACGAGCCGGCAGGCCGCGCCTGCGGCCAGCTAGCGGCCGGGCCGCTCGCTGGCTGTCGTGGCGCGGCGGCCCTGCGCGGCGGCCGCCAGCAGCGCAGCGCGGCCAGGGAAGAATCCAGGCGCCGCATAAGCCACAGCGTTCAGCAAGTCTGCCCCGCGCGAGCCGCGACCTCACCCTGCCGCATGACGCTGCCCGGCACGCCGCCAATCGCCCAGTTCTCCGGCATCACCGGCACGATGCCACCGCGTACCAGGGCGCGGTCGACGCCAAGCACCCGTTCCACGATGTCGGTAAAGCCGCGCAACAGGCGCTGGCGGTCGGCCAGCGAGCGCCCTTCCATCACCACGAAGCTGAAATAGGGCGCCCGCCTGTCCTCGCGGTCCAGCGGCACGCCGCCCACGGCAAGCAGATCCGCCCGGTACAGCTGGATGAAGACGCGGACGCGGTCCATCGGGCAGGCGAGCACTTCGGCGAAGAAGCGGCTGGACTCCACCAGCAGCGCCTCGTGCTGCTCCGCGGTGTACTGCCCTTCGGCAAGATGAAAATGCAGGATGGGCATCGCCGCCTCCTCAGGGCAGACCGCGGCGACGGCCGGCGTCCAGCATCAGCGTGGAACCGGTCATCGCGTCGGCTTCGGGCGCCAGCAGCAGCGATACCGCCCAGGCCACCTGCTCCGGCGTGGTCAGCGCACGGATCGAGGATTCGCAGCGCATTTCATCCAGCACCGCATCCACGCTGATGCCGCGCAGCGCGGCCCGGTCGGCGGCAACACGGTGCAGGCGCTCGGTGTCGGCCGGGCCGGGGGCGATGGTGTGAGCGGTAACGCCGCGCTCGCCATAGGCCAGGCTCAACTGGCGCACCACGTTCATCAGCGCCGCGTTGGCCACCCCGGCGGCCGCCGCATAGGCGGTTGGCTCCAGACCGTAATGGCCGCCGATGGCGACGATGCGCCCTCCCCGCGCCAGCCGGTCATCGACCGCCCGCACCAGGCGCAGCAGCCCGCCGACCTTGATGTTCACCGCCTCGGTCATCGACGCCGTCGGTGCGCTGAGGATGCCGCCCGCCACCGCCACCCCGGGGCCGTGCACCACCATCCGCACCGGCCCATCGACCGCGGCGCCGATCGCCGCGATGGCGCTGTCCGACGCGATGTCGGCGGCGCACGCCCGCAGGCCGGGGCAGCGCTCGCGCAGCGCGTCCAGCGCATCCACCGAGCGCGCCACCGCCACCACCGCCAGCCCCTGCCCCACCAGCCGCGAGACAATGGCCTGGCCGAAAGCGCCGGTGGCGCCGACGACAACCGCCGTTTCCTGTTGTGATCTCATGCGTTTTCGTCCTCGCGGCGGCAACTCAGGTGAGCACGGTCAGGAAGCTTTCGCGCGGGATGTTGTCCTGCGCGAAGGTCGCCGCCCCCAGCTCGCTGGTGTCCCAGGTCAGCGTCGGCGTGTCCGGGTAATGCACATAGCCGCCGGAGAAAACCTCGTTGCGATTGCCCGAGGGGTCGAAGAAATAGATGGTGGCGCCGCGGGTGACGCCGTGGCGGTTGGGGCCGACATCGACCGGAATGCGGTACTTGCCGATCAGGTCGGCGGCGTGGATCACGTCGTAGGTCGATTCCAGCAGGAAGGACACATGGTGGAAACGCGCCTCGTCCGGCTGCAGCACGAAGGCGACGTCGTGCGGCTTGGTCGAGCAGCTCAGGAACAGCGCCAGCGAAGCTTCGCTGTCCACGTCGATCAGGCGCTCGCTCAGGTCGAACTCGAACACCTCGCGGAACAGCCGCGCGTTCTGGTCTATGTTGGGTCCGCCCAGCAGGCAGTGGTCCAGCCGGTTGATGCGGCAACCGCGGATCACGCCTTCGTCCGGCATCACGCCCGGATTGCGCGTGCCCAGGGTGTTGCCGGTCTGCTCCTTGTGGGCGTAGAGCTGCATCAGGTGCCCGCTCGGCAGACGGAACTGCAGGCGCCGGCCGGAGTGCGGATAGACGCCGGCGGCAATGTGCTCCACCTTCAACCCGAAGGCCTCGATCTTCGGTGCCAATTCGGTGAGCGTGGCGTCGTCATAGACCTTGAAGGCGAAGTAGTCCATGCCGGCGGAATCCGCCTCGCGCAGCACCAGGCAGTGGTGATCGTGCTCGTCCCACGCCTTGTAATAGACCCGCCCGCCCTCGCCCTGCATGACTTCGTGCAGCCCCAGGCGGTGGCCGTAGTGCTCGCGCGCGGCGGCCATGTCGAGTACGCGGATCGCAACTTCGCCGAGCCGCAGCAGACCTCGTAGTGCCATGTTGTTGTCTCCTCTGTTGTTTGCCCGGCCTTGGCCGCGGGCGCGGTGTTCTTCCCCTTCCCCGTCGAGGGGGAAGGAGCAAAAGTGCGGCAACTGAGAGTCAGCGCGGATTCGGCGGCGCTCAAGCCGCGTCCGTCACCACCCCGCGCTCCCGCGCCATCGTCATCGCCGTGTCCTGGATCATGTCCTCCTGCCCGCCGATCATCTTCTTCCTGCCGAGCTCGACCAGGATGTCCCGCGCCGGCACGCCGAAGCGCTCCGCCGCACGCTTCGCATGCAACAGGAAGGTGGAATAAACCCCGGCAAAACCCAGCGTCAGCGACTCGCGGTCGACGCGCACCATGTGGTCCATCATCGGCACGATCACATCCTCGGCCACGTCCATCAGCTTGAAGAGATCGACCCCGGTCTCGATGCCCATGCGCTCGCACACCGCGGCGAACACTTCCAGCGGTGTGTTGCCGGCGCCGGCGCCCAGGCCGGCCACCGAGCCGTCGATGCGAGTCGCGCCGGCCTCGATCGCGGCGATGGAATTGGCGATGCCCATGCCCAGGTTGTGATGGCCGTGGAAGCCGATCTCGGTTTCCGGGTTCAGCGCCTCGCGCAGCGCGCGCACGCGGGCGGTGACGTCGGCGGGCAGCATGTAGCCGGCGGAATCGGTCACATACACCGTGTTCGCGCCGTAGGACTCCATCAGCTTGCCCTGCTGGGCGATGCCGGCGGCGTCGTTGAGGTGGGACATCATCAGGAAGCCGGTGGTGTCCATGCCCAGCTTGCGGGCGAAGGCGATGTGCTGGGGCGCGGTATCGGCCTCGGTGCAATGGGTGGCCACATGCACGCTGCGGGCGCCGGCGTCGTAGGCGGCCTGCAGCTCGCGCATGGTGCCCAGGCCGGGAATCAGCAGCACCGACACCTTGGCCTGCTTCATCCGCGACGCCACCGCGGCGATGTATTCCTCGTTGCTCGCCAGCGCAAAGCCGTGCTGCAGCGAATTGCCGCCCAGCCCGGCGCCGTGGGTCGCCTGCAGGTAGGGAATGCCGGCGTCGTCCAGCGCGGTGGCCACCTTCACCATCTGCGCCACGCTGATCTGCTCGCGCTTGGCATGCATGCCGTCGCGCAGACACATGTCGTGCAGCACGACCTTGCGCCCCTTCAGGTTCGATTCGCTCATCACGCCACCTCCGCGGTCTTCAGCTTGATCTTTCCGGCCAGGATCTCCTCGGCGAACATCTCGGCGGTGCGGGTCGCGGCCGCGGTCATGATGTCCAGGTTGCCGGCGTACTTCGGCAGGTAGTCGCCCAGGCCGGCGACCTCCATGAACACCGACACCTTGTTGCCGTCGTAGCTCGGCCCGTTCACCAGCCGATAGCCGGGCACGTATTTCTGCACTTCACCGATCATCTGCAGGATGGATTCGGTGATGCGCGCCTGGTCGGGCGCCGATTCGGTGAGGCAGTAGATGGTGTTGCGCATGATCAGCGGCGGCTCGGCCGGGTTGATGATGGCCAGCGCCTTGCCCTTCTTCGCGCCGCCGACTTTTTCGATGGCCGACGAGGTGGTGTAGGTGAATTCGTCCAGGTTGGCGCGGGTGCCCGGCCCCACCGACTTCGACGCCAGGCTGGCGACGATCTCGGCGTATTCCACGCCCTGCACGCGCGACACCGCATTGACGATGGGAATCGTCGCCTGCCCGGCGCAGGAGATCATGTTCACGTTCATCTCCACCCGGTCGGCGTGCTGGCGCAGGTTCACCGGCGGCACGCACAGCGGGCCGATGGCGGCGGGCGTCAGGTCGATCATCATCACGCCCAGCTCGTTGAGCTTGCGCGAGTTCTCCGCGTGCACATAGGCGCTGGTGGCGTCAAAGGCGATCTGGATGCCGTCTTCCAGCACATGCGGCAGCAGGCCATCCACGCCGTCGGCGGTGGTTTTCAGGCCGAGTTCGCGGGCGCGCGCCAGCCCCTCGGACGCCGGGTCGATGCCCACCATCCACACCGGCTCCAGCACCGGGCTGCGCTTCACCTTGTAGATCAGGTCGGTGCCGATGTTGCCCGAGCCGATCAGGGCGCACTTGATCTTCTTCATTGCCGTTCCTCCGCCGCGGCGCGCTGGGCCGCCGCGCGCTGGGCCATGTTCATGCCGCCGACGAAGAACTCCTCGTCGCCGTGTTCGGTAATCAGGATCCGCACGCTGTCGTGCTTCACCCCCAGGCTGCGCGTCACCGCCTCGGTAACGGCCTGCGCCACCGCCCGCTTCTGCTCGACGGTGCGCCCCTCCATCAGATGCATCTCGATGATTGGCATGTCTCCCCCTTGAAATCCCTCAGGCCACGAAGCGCATCGACACGCTGCCCAGCTCCTGGAAGCGCGCAACCACGCTGTCGCCCGGCTGCACCGCAATCGCCTCGGTAATGCCGCCGCTCATCACGAAGCTGCCGGCGGGCAGCGTCTCGCCCAGGTCGGCGAGGATGTTCACCAGCATCGCGATCGCCTCGGCGGGATGGCCGAGCACCGCGGCCGAGGCGCCCATCGCGACGATCTCGCCGTTCTTCTCCAGCACCACGCCGAGCGTGCGCAGGTCCAGCTCCTCGACGTAGCGCGCCCGCCCGCCGCCGACGAAGCGCGCCGACGAACCGTTGTCGGCGATCACGCTGGGCAGGTCGAACTTGAAGCCGGCAAAGCGCGAATCGATGATCTCCACCGCCGGCAGCACGTAGTCGGTGGCCGCCAGCACATCCGCCGCGGTGCAGCCGGGGCCGCGCAGTTCGCGCTTCATCACGAAGGCCACCTCGCACTCGACGCGCGGATGCACCAGGTCGGCGGTGGAAATCGCCGCGTTCTCCGGGCGCGCCATGCGGTCGGTCAGGAAGCCGATGGAGGGCACATCCACGCCCATCTGCTTCATCTTCGCCTTCGAGGTCAGCCCCGCCTTCCAGCCCACCAGCCGATGGCCCTGGGCGAGGTAGCGGCGGCGCAGCTCGCTCTGCACCGCGTAACCGTCGGCGATGGTCATCGCCGGGTATTCGTCTGTGAGTTTGGGGATGGCGTAGGCGCGGGTCTGCGCACCTTCCACGCGTTCGCACAGGCGCACGATGTCCTCGCGCGACAGGGTCAGGTTCTGGCTCATACCGCACTCCTCCCCGCGAACTTCACCCGGCAGCTACCGAGCCCGCCCACGGTGCACACCAGCTCGTCGCCATCGGCCACCGGCACCAGCGCCGACTGCGAACCGGACAGGATCACCTCGCCGGCCTTGAACGGAATCCCCAGCTCGCCCAGCGTGTTGGCCAACCAGGCCACCGCATTGGCGGGCGAACCCTGCACCGCGGCGCCGACGCCGGTGGAGAACAGCTCGCCGTTCTTCTCCAGCACCATGCCGGCCAGCGTGATGTCCAGCTTGCGCGGATCGCCCTTGGTCTTGCCGAGCACATACACGCCGCAGGAGGCGTTGTCCGCCACCGTGTCCTGGATGCGGATCTTCCAGTCGGTGATGCGCGAATCGACGATCTCGAAGCAGGGCACCACGTAGTCGGTGGCGCGGATCACGTCCATCGCGGTCACGCCCGGCCCCTGCAGGTCTTCCTTCAGCACAAAGGCCAGCTCGGCCTCCGCCTTGGGCTGGATCAGCGTATCCAGCGGCAACGTGTCGCCTTCCTGATAGACCATGCCCGAGGTGAGCTGGCCGAAATCCGGCTGGAACACGCCCAGGAAGTCCTGCACCGGCTTGCTGGTCACGCCGATCTTCTTGCCGACGATGGTCTCGCCCGCCTGCACCCGCCGTTCCACGTAGCGCTGCTGGATGCGGTAGGCATCGTCCAGGGTGATGTCCGGCTCCTGCTCGAGCAGCGGCGGAATGGTGCGGCGCGCCCGCCACGCTTCGTAGAGCGCGTCGCCGTAGTGCTGGATCTTTTCCTCGTTCATGCGTCCCTCTGTGGGTGGGGATGGGAGTGATGTCGGTATCTCCCCCCTTGGGGGAGCAAGGGTTGCGGCGAGCACCGCTTGCCGCCTGCGGAGCGGCGAGGCGCGGCCGGGATTCCTCGCCGGGAGGGGATGGGGTCGGAGTGGGTCCGGCTGATCCGTGGCGTCGGGCGGGAGCTGGTCTTGTTCCTCCCTTTCCAAGAGGGAGCTGGTCTCCCCCGCCTTTGGGCATTGCGCGAAAGCAGTGCCCAAGCCCGCCAGAAGCCGAAGCCGCCCTGTGCGAGGCGACCGCCCTACAACTTCACGCAGACATTCCGCGTCTCGGTGTAGAACTCCAGCGAATGCACCCCGCCCTCGCGCCCTATGCCGGACTGCTTCGAACCCCCGAACGCCGTCCGCAGATCACGCAGGAACCAGCTGTTGATCCAGGTGATGCCCACCTCCACCCGCGCCGCAACACGGTGAGCACGGGCGAGGTTGGTCGTCCAGATCGTGGTCGAAAGCCCGTAGTCGGTGGCATTCGCCAGCGCGACCACTTCCTGTTCGCTGTCGAAGGGGCGGATGTGGCAGCAGGGGCCGAAGATTTCCTCGCGCACCACCGCGGCGGTCTCGGGCAGGCCGGTCCAGATCGTCGGCTGCACCCAGGCGCCCTCGGCCAGTTCGCCCGGCATCTCGGGCACGCCGCCGCCGGTCACCACCGTGGCGCCCTCCTCCACCGCCTTGGCGTAGTAGGAGAGCACCTTGCGCTTGTGCTCCTGGCTGATCAGCGGGCCGTAGTTGGCGGCGTGGTCCTCGGGACGGCCGTACTTCACCGCCTCGGCCTTCAGCTTCAGCGCCTGCACGAAGCGCTCGAAGATCGGCCGCTCCACATACACCCGCTCGGTGCCGAGGCAGACCTGCCCGGTGTTGAGGAAGGCGGAGCGGAAGATGCCATCCACCGCAGCGTCGAAATCCGCATCCGCGAACACGATGCCGGCGTTCTTGCCGCCGAGTTCGAAAGACACATCGCGCATGCCCTCGGATGCCGCCTTCATGATCGCCGCGCCGGTTCGGGTCTCGCCGGTGAAGGTAATCGCATCCACGCCGGGATGCTGGGTGAGGAAGGCGCCGGCCGAATCCGGCCCGAAGCCATTCACCACGTTGTACACCCCCTTCGGCACGCCCACCGCGTTCATCACCTCGCCCAGCAAGGCGGCAGTGTTGGGCGTTTCCTCCGAGGGCTTCACCACCACGGTGTTGCCGCAGGCCAGCGCCGGCCCCAGCTTCCAGGTCATCAGCAGGAAGGGCGCGTTCCACGGGCAGATCACGCCGATCACGCCCTTGGGCACGCGGATCGCGTAGTTCAGCGCCCCGGCGCCGTCCGGCGTCGCCATCTGGAAAGCCTCGGTCGGCACGTTCTTCACTACATCGGCGAAAACCTTGAAATTGGCCGCGCCGCGCGGGATGAACACATGGCGCATCACATGCGAAGGCTGGCCGGTATCGGCCATCTCGGCCTCGACGAAATCCTCGAAGCGGCGGGTAATCTCGTTGGCCACGTCATACAGCAGATCGACGCGCCGCTCGGTGGTCAGCCCGCCCCATTCGCCCTGCAGCGCCGCACGCGCCGCCTGCACCGCCGCATCCACCTCCGGCCGGCCGGCCTCGCTGATCGAGGCGATCACCCTGTTATCCACCGGCGACCGCTTCTCGAAGCGCCGCCCGCTGGCCGCAGCCACGTATTCGCCGGCGATGAAATTCTCGATCTGACGCATCTGCTCCTCCGTTATCCGCCCCGCCGCCGCGCTGCCTGGGGCAAACGGCGGGATGGCGTTGGGTTCTATTCGAAACGGAGTCTAGAAAGCGCGAGAAATACCGTCCAATACCTAATTTTTTGGAAATTGATACCTTCAGAGTATCGGAATGCACCACCCTGCCCGGGTGCAGCGGCTGCGCTTCAGGCGCTTTCATTGCCTCCCACCGCCTCGGCAAGTGGCCCTGCCCCGCGATCCCGAAAACGCACCCGATACGCGCCCCCGGAGCGTCATCCCCACCCGTTCGCGGAACAGACGCTCAAAGGCGCTCGCATCCTGGTAGCCGACCCGGTTGGCCCCCGCCTCCACTGTCTCCCGCCACAGCATCCATGACCACAGCGGCCTCGCCGGCAAGCGCGCAATGCGTGCCTTCTTCCCGGGCGGCCGCGAGCGCAACCCACCGCATCTGCTTGCGCTGGACAGTGTCTGAGCGCCGCTACAACACTGCTGGGCCGCCCTGAGTCGGTAATCACGCCTCGCCCAGAGCCGATGCCAGCCCACGACTAGCGAATGGCCGAGGCCAGCCACGAGCAATACGTCACAGTTACACTTCATCCGTTCGCCATACAGTGTTGCCAACGCGTCGCCGGGTTTGGGCACCCATTTAGAAGCTCTAACAAAATGAAGAATATGTACACACACGATCCACGAGAACACATCCGAGGCATCCACCAAATTCTGGTTTCCGACAAGAAGCGCATCGGCTTTCTGTTCGGCGCGGGGTCGTCATTGGCGACAGGGCTGCCGACTGCTTTTGTCCCCGCAATCGAGATAATGACGAAGACAATAGTCGCCGAAATTGACGCGCATTCGCCCGAGTTCGCGACTGCCATAAAAGAGATTCAAACTGAAACTGAGGCGCTAAAGGCGTCCTTCAACATCGAAACGCTTCTCTCAAGTATTGAAGCTAAGCGCTCCGTCATTGGCGCAGGAAAGCTCAACGGCCTCGACTCCGTCGGATTCACCGAATTGGCGGAGCTTGTAAAGACCAGAGTCGTAAAACTCGTCTCCGTACACGAAACCTTAGCAGCCGAAGACCGAAAGAAACTGGCTCACGCGCGCCTCGCAAATTGGATTCAGAAGGCCAGAAGGCGGTTTCCCGCTGAAATCTTCACAACGAATTACGACTACCTATTTGAAATTGCTCTCGAAGGATCTGGCATACCATATTTCGACGGTTTCTCTGGTAGCTATGAACCGTTTTTCTGCCCAGAGGCCGTGGAAGATATCGAGGCTTACTCACATTTAGTCAAACTTTGGAAAATGCATGGTTCGCTAGGGTGGACCTGCCGTGACTCAGACAAGGCGGTGATCCGACAAAAATCAGCCTCGGAAGTACTCATCTATCCCTCTCACCTCAAATACAACACGTCAAAAAAGCAGCCGTATGTCGGACTGATTGACCGGCTTTGTGCCTTCCTTCAGCAGGATGACGCAGTTCTTTTTACATGCGGATATTCGTTCGGAGATGAACACATCAACGAGAGGATTGTGACTTCGCTCCGACGGGGAGCGAATTCCCACGTAATCGCGATGTATTACGACGAGACGTGGCCTGAAGAAAATAAGAGAATGTACGGACTAGAAGACGTGAACAGCAGTGTCCGCAACCTCGCAACATATGAGACTGGCGGGAAAATGTCAGTTTATGGTCTACGCCATGCCGTAATTGGTGGGAAATTTGGCGAATGGAGATTGAGAGATGAACCGAAGGCGACGGAGTCAATCCGCGTAAGCCAGTACTTTGACGAAGACGCTGCAACTCCGTCAGACAAGGCGGGCGAGCGGAAAGGAGATGAACGATGGATGGGGACTGGGCGGTTCCTTCTGCCCGACTTCCGTAAGCTCGCTGATTTTCTGAATGATCTATCTTCATCCGAAGGGCCAGCGAGCACGCTGCAACCAACATGAAACACAATCCAACGCATATCGGTCAGGTCGAGAGCGTGAGTGGGAACTCAGTGACGATCAAGATGGCCAGCAACTACCCGTCGAACATGCCAATTGTCGATGGCACCGTCTACCGGATTGGGCAAATTGGATCGTTTCTCAAGATTCCTTTGGGCTACGCCAATCTGTATGGGCTCATCACACAGGCCGGCGTCCTTGCGATGCCTGAGTCATTGCTGATAGCTTACAAGGAGAATCCGGCAATCGCGGACGGACACCGCTGGTTGCGGATGATTCTTGTTGGCGAACAGATCGGCTCGTCTTTTGAGAGAGGAGTACTCCAGTCGCCGACTTCGGGTGACCAAGTCCATCTGGTTACAAACGATGATCTGAAAATTGTCTACGGGGGCTACAACGCCCAATCGTCGATAATCATTGGGAATCAGAGTGCCTCGGAAGGACTCGCCGCACAATTGGACATGGACAAGCTCATCTCGCGTCATTGCGCGATTCTTGGTTCCACAGGCAGCGGAAAGTCTAATGCTGTCAGCGTAGTTGTGAAAGCGATTGCACAGAAGCCATTCCCGAGCGCGCGCGTTCTCATGATTGACCCGCATGGTGAATATGCGAGCTCTTTGGCTGGGAAGTGCCGTGTGTTCAGAGTTGGGGCAAATGCTGCGGATAGCGAAGACGAACTCTGTGTTCCATTCTGGGCACTGCCATTCAAGGAGTTGCTGGCGATCTTCCCGGGCAAGCTCTCGGATCAGAATGAAGATTACATTCGAGCAAAGGTGCTAGACTTAAAGAAAGAATCGGCTATTGCAATTGGTGGACTAAGGCCAGAGACAATCACGGCGGACAGTCCCATTCCATTTTCGATAAGAAAATTGTGGTTTGATCTGGACAACTTCGAGCGAATCACCTTCAAAGCAGACCGAACCACGCCAGAAGCTTTGATTTCGGCGGGTGACGCAGAAACACTTGTATCAAACCAATACCCAATTGCTGGGCTGGGCGCCAGTGCGCCCTTCTTGAACAACAAAGCGAAGGGCATCCTTGGTTTCTTGGACGGGATGAGGTCGCGACTTCTAGACCAAAGCTACAACTTCCTTTTCCGCCCCATTGGCTATTCGCCAGCTTTGAATGGCGCGGCACCCAATGACCTCCCTCGTCTATTCTCGACATGGTTCGGGCATGGATTTCCAGTTTCCGTTTTGGACCTGTCGGCAATCCCTTCGGAAATTATGCAGACGATTTCTGGTTGCATCTTAAAGATCATCTACGACGCCCTCTACTGGGGACAGAACACGATTGTTGGCGGGAAACTTCAGCCTCTTCTCATCGTGCTAGACGAAGCTCACGCTTATTTGAAGGCTGGCGAGGATTCGATTTCGTCCCGAACGGTTCAGTCGATTGCGAAAGAGGGCCGGAAGTATGGGGTTGGGATGCTCTTGGTCACGCAACGTCCTTCTGAGCTGGATGAAACCGTCTTGAGTCAGTGCGGTTCAATTATCGCGCTAAGAATGACGAACACCAGAGACAAAGGTCACGTCTCTTCAGCAATGCAGGATGAATTGAGAGAAATGGCAGATGTTCTTTCGAGCCTACGAACAGGCGAAGCGATCGTGAGTGGTGAGGCCGTCCGCATTCCATCTCGTGTAAAGTTTTTCCAAGCAGACAATGCGATAAAGAGTTCCGACCCAATTGCATCGAAACTGTGGGCCAATGCCCGCCCAGATGTGGCCGTCTACGAAACCAGCGTCCGCAACTGGCGAAATCAATCATTCAACTAAGGAGACGACATGCCAATTCCAGATATGCAACCCGTCAGTTCATCCAACATCGCAGCAGTCGGCTATGATTCGGAAAATCAAACCGCCTACGTTCAGTTTCTAAACGGTTCGACCTATGCCTATAAGGGGGTTCCAGAGCACGAGTTTGAAAATCTTAGAACTGCCCCATCGGTTGGCTCCTACCTCAATAGGAATTACAAAAACGTTTATCCATACGAACGTGTTTAGCGCGCAGAAATGGCTGAAGGATTATTGCCAGAGATGCCGACCCTAGAAAAATCGACCGGTAGCTGCAGACATCCTGCGCTGTCTCCCGAAATTCATAGAGCAAGGAATTGCTGTCGGAACAGTCTCGCGCCCCTTTTGGCGGCAGTTACTTGTCGTACTGCCGTTGATTCTTGCAGGAGTCAATAACCGGCTTGGCCTAGAAGCAGCCACTGCTGTCCGTTCTCACGGCAGATGCGGGGCCAACGCGCCCCGCTCCCTCAAATCCCCTTAAACAACGGACTCCTCACCTGCTGCGCATCCGCTGCAGAAATAAACTTCTCCATATAAATATCCCGCTCGAACAGCCGCCCCTGCATCAGCGTCGTAATACACGCATCGATCATCAGCGGCGGCCCGCACAGGTAGGCCTTGTGCCCGCGGAAATCGTTGTCGAACGCGGCCTTGGCGGCCTCATGCACGAAGCCGCGGAAGCCGTTCCAGTCCGATCCTTCCGGTTCGTGCGACAGCGCCGGCACATAGCGGAAGTTGGGGTGGCGCTGCGCGAGCGCCAGGAATTCGTCGTGGTAGTACAGCTCTGCGCGGCTGCGCTGGCCGTACACCAGGGTGATCGGCAGGTCGAAGCCTTCTTCCAGCAGATCGAGAATCATTGAGCGCGGGCTGGATAGCCCGGAGCCGCCGGCCATGAAAACCACCGGCAGCTTGGCCGATTTCTTGACGAAGAAGCGGCCGTAGGGGCCGGTGATGCGGATGGGGTCGCCGGCCTTCAGGTGTTCGTGCACATAGCCGGTGCCCTGCCCGCCCGCGACGATGCGGATGTTGAGTTCGATTTCGCCGGCGGCCGAGGGTGCGCTGGCGATGGAGAAGGCGCGGGTGCCGATGCCGTCCGGCAGGTGCAGGTTGATGTACTGGCCGGCCTGGAAGCGCATGCCCTCCGGCGCGTCCAGCTTGATCCACACGCCCTTGATGGTGGGCGTGAGGCTTTCGATGCGGTTCACCGTGCCGTCGAAGTCGCGCACCGGCAGGTTGAGCGCATCCGGGTCATCTTCGATTTCGGCTTCGATCACCAGGTCGCTTTCGGCGGTGGCGCAGCAGGCGAGGCATTTCTGTTCGTCGCGCTCGAAGTCCATCAGTGCAAAGCTGGAGGCGGCGCCGTGTTCGACTTCGCCGTCGACCACCTGCACCTTGCAGGTGGCGCACAGGCCGTGGCAGCAGGCGTGGGGAAGGTAGATGCCGGCGCGCAGCGCGGCGTCCAGGATGGTTTGCCCCTCTTCGATTGCTATGGTCTGGCCGAGGGGTTCTATCGTCAGTTCGTAACTCATGATTCCTCCGTGGGGGGCTGCCGGCGGGCGCGCGGCTCGCGGCCCGCCGCGGTGCTCAGGCGGCCGGGGCCAGGCTGTTGAGGCCGGCGGTGCGCATGCGCAGCTGGTCCTTGTGGCCGATGCCGTTGGCGGTAAGGCTGGCGTCGAAGTCCGGCGTCCACGGCTGGTTGGATTTCAGCCATTCGACGCGCTGCCAGTCGATGGCGGCGGCATCCGGGTCGGGCGAGACCAGCGCCTTCAGCGGGCCTTCGACGAGGTCGCGGAACGGGGTTTCCGGCGGCAGGCAGATCAGGAAGGGGGCGGCGAACAGTAGGTGGCGGTCCCAGCTCACATACACGAGCTGTTTGCCGTGGAAGTTGGCGACCTGGTCGCGCGGCACGGCGACGTATTCCTTGATGGCGGTGACGGGCATTTCGATTCTCCGGGCGTGAGTGCTCCCACCCGGGGCACCGGCCCCGGGGCGGAAGCTGCGATTCGTGGGATGGGCGGCTTACTGGTTGGAGGTCGCCAGGCCGCGCCACTGCTGGAAGTTGCGCTGGTCGGCGGAGCCGGCGTAGTCGCCGTTATCAACGCCGTCGCGCAGGCTCACCCAGTTCATCCAGGCGCCGATGTCGCCCTGCTGATCCTGGAACAGCGCCGGCATCGGTAGCCAGGCCTGGATGTACTTCTCCGGCTCGCGCTCGAACACGTCCTGGCAGCCGTCGGAGCAGAAGTGGTACTTCTCGCCCTTGTAGGTGGTTTCGCGGTTGCAGAGCATGGTCGGGTCGTCCGGCTCGGTGAACACGATGGGCAGCTGGCAGCACTGGCACAGCTTGGCGAGGCCGAAGTTCTTGTAGGGCGTGCCGGCGGCGGCGAGCTTCTTGATGTGGTTCCAGCGCGGGCGGTAGTGCTTGTCGAAGGTGGCCGGGTACTTGGCGGACAGCCAGTCCATGTCCTCGTCGGACGGAATCCAGCTGTGGAAGGCGGTGCCGAAGCTCCACTGGTACAGGCCCAGCATCAGCTGGTGCGACATGTGGTCGATGGCCTTTTCGGCGTCGTCCCAGCCCTTGGGGGGACGGATGCCGTAGCGCGCCAGGTCGCGGAACAGCGCGCCGCCGTTTTCCACGCCATAGATCTCCCAGGCCTCGCGCCAGGACATCACGCGCTTGGGCAGCATGTAATCCATCATCGTGCTCACCAGCCCGAGCACGCGGAAGCCGCGCCAGAACCACTTGTCTATCCATTCCTGCACGATGGGCAGGTTGTCCGGGTCCTGCTCCAGCATGAACTTGATGCATTCCAGGCCCAGCGTCATGTGGCGGGCTTCGTCGGATTGCGCCGAGAAGCCGAAGGTGACCGTGGCCATGTCGCCGTTGTAGGCGGCGCCGGACATGAAGGGCACGAACAGCAGGTTGGTGAGCACGTATTCGAAGCTGAAGCCGATGGCGATCATGAATTCGAACGGGCCGGCCGACATCGAATCGTCGAAGAAGGAGCGCGCCACCGAGGTGTACCAGATGCGGTCGCGGGCGTCGGCGAAGGCGTGGAAACCGTTGTAGTAGCGGTTGTAGTTGGACATCGCGTGGATCTGCGTCTGGGCGTGGCGCAGTTCGTCGATGGCCTGCATCTGGCATGCGACCTGGGTGCCGACGCCGGCGAACTCGCGGCCGGCGCGGGCAAAGCCCTTGTGCGCGGCGTATTCGCCCGGGCTGATCGCCTGCAGGAAGATCTTCAGCGCGGTGAGGTAGCGCGCGTCGGTGATGTTGAGGTGGCCGTTGTTCTGGGTGTGGGCGTCGATGATCGCGTAGAACTTGCGCTCCTTCTCGGCCTGGTACTTCCAGTAGGCGTCCATGGTGAGACGGAAGGGGTCTTCCCACTTGTCCCAGTCGTGGACCTTCAGGCCCTCGTACTTCACATACGGGTAAATCTCGTCCTTGCTGTGGTAGCTCGGCTCCCAGCCGAGGTCGCGGGTCAGCAGCTTGTACTTGTCCTTGAGGTTGAGCTTTTTCTTGTCGACTTTCATGTCCATGGCGGGTCTCCGGGGGTCAGCTGTTCCAGCGCAGGGTCAGGGTTTCGTCGTCTTCGTCGACGTTGCCCGACAGGGTGATCAGGTTGATCTGCAGTTCCTGCAGGTCGAAGGCGCGGCCGAGCTGGTCTTCGATGGTCTGCTTGCGGATTACCAGTTCGTCGGGGGCGTCGATCTTCACCATCGCCGGCTGGCGGTGGACCACCGCCTTGGGGTTGTCGAGTTCGATGGCGTCGATGATCGGGCGGGTTTCTTCGTTGGCTTGCAGGGCGATGAATACGGTGGACATGGCGTGCCTCAGAGCGTGATGCCGATCTTGTCGAGCCGCTGCTTCAGGCCCGCGAGCTGTTCGCAGACGGCCTCGTCCGCCTGGGCGCCGAGCGCCAGCTCAACCACCGGCAGCAGCGCCGCCGCCGCGCGGCTGCTCCACGCCTGCACCCATTCGTTGATCTGCGTCTGGTTGTGGGCGGATTCGGCGGCCGCGACCTTCACCACCGCATCCACCCACTTGCGCGTTTCGGCGAACCAGTCGGTCATGAACTGGGTGAGCATCGCCACCGCCGAGCCGCCGCGCACCGAGAGTTCGTCATCGACGATGCGTTCGTAGATCAGCGGATACTGCAGGCCGTCCAGCGCCAGGTTCTGCGCGATGAAGAGTTCGAAGGGATCGCGCACCACCAGGCAGTCCTCGACATAGCGGCGCAGCGGCTGCCAGGCGGCGCCATCCATCCAGGCGCGCTTGCCGGCTTCCAGCGCCTCGGTGCCGCCGAGCAGCAGGCCCAGGCGCGACAGGTACTGGGCGATGCCGAGGTTGTCCATCGCGTGGTACATGCAGGGCTGGGTGAAGGCGGTGCCGTAGCCGTAGCCGCAGATGAAGCTGTTGTGCTGGTTCGCCCCCCAGGCGGCGTGGCGCAGCGGCACCAGCACCGCCAGCGCGGTGTTGCGCAGGGCCTCGGGCAGCATGTCGGCGAGGCCGCGGCTGTCGACGAACTCGAAGTTGGCCTCGGCGGTGTCCTGCTGGCGGGCACGGGCCAGGGTGTAGGTGTTGTAGTAGTACTGGCGCGGGTCCTTCAGCGCATACCAGTCCTGCATCACGATCTTGGTGATGGAAGCGTCGTAAAGCTGCTGCTCCGGCGCCCAGGTGGGGCGGTAGTGCAGGTTCTCGGCGGCCTGGATGTCGTAGCTCGCCTCCTGGTAGCGCGAGGCCGGCTTGTCGCCGAAGCGGCGCGCGAGGTGGTCGAAGGTGTTCCGCAACGGCTGGATGCTGACCGTGCGCAGGTCGATCTGCATGGATGTCTCCTTGGCGGACGCGCGCTGGCGGCGTCCTGTTATGGGTTACTGCGGCTTGAAGCGGGTGCGGGTGGCGTCGGCGAGGCGCCAGTTCCAGTCGTCGGCCCCGCCCTCGCCCGCCGCGGCGTCCAGCCGCTCGACGCGGTTGGCGTGGCAGAACTCGGCGAAAGCGGCGGGCGGCAGGATCATCTCGACGAAGATCTCCGGCTCGCCGACGGCGAAGTCGAACTCGACGAAGCCGTCGGGGCGCTCGCCGGTGACGCGGACGTAGCGGCGGGTGGTATCGAAGGAAAGGGGTCGTTCCATCTCAGGTCACCACGCTCAGGAAGCTCTCGTGCAGCTTGCGCTGCGGGTAGTCCAGCCCGCCGCCGGCGCCCAGCCCGTCGAAGGTCCAGGTGGTGGGCTCGTAGTCCGGGTAGGGCTGGTAGCCGCCCATGAAGGTCTCGAAGCGGTTGCCGGACGGGTCCCAGGCGTAGATCGTGCAGCCGCGGGTGACGCCGTGGCGGGTGGGGCCGATATCCACCTGCACGTTGTTCATTGCCATGATGTCGGCCGCGCGCAGCACCTCTTCCCAGCTCTCCAGCAGGAAGGACAGGTGGTGCAGCTTGCCCGGCTCCGGGTGCTCGACGAAGGCGATGTCGTGCACCTTGTGCGAGCACGACATCCAGATCGCCGCGTTGCCCGCGCCGTCCGGGGTCAGCACCCGCTCCACCAGGTAGAAGCCGAGCACGTCGCAGAAGATCTTCTGCACCTCGGCCACGTTCGGGCCGTAGAGCAGGCAGTGGTCGAGCCGCACCGGGGCGATGCCGTTCTCCGACGCCTTGGTCCACGGTGCCGGGTTGAGCACCTGCAGGCCGTTGCCCACCGATTCCTTCTCGGCGTACAGCTCGATGTCGTGCCCGGACGGCAGCCGGAAGCGCACCCGCTCGCCGCTGGCCAGCATCTCGCCGGCGGGGATGCGCTCGGTGGCGAGGCCGTAGGCGCGCAGGTCGGCGTCGAGCCGTTCCAGCGTGGCTTTGTCCAGCACCTTGAAGCCGAAGAAGTCGATCCCCGCCTGCTCGGCCTCGCGCAGCACCAGGCTGTGGTGGTCGCGCTCGTCCCAGCACTTGAGGTAGACGCGGCCCTGCGGGTCGCGCCCGGTTTCCACCATGCCGAGCACGTCGCGGTAGTGGTGCACGCCCTCCTCCAGGTTCAACACCCGCAACTGGGCGTGGCCCGGACGCAATACGCCTGTCATTGCCATCTGAAACTCCTCGTGGATCTTGGAATGGAAAACCGCTCAGGCCTTGGCGGCCTTGCGGCAGACGTTCTTCTGCATCGCGCCGAGCACGCGCAGCGAAACGTCGGAGACGGGATAGGCCTTGCACGCCAGCAGGCAGCCGCGCGCCTCGTCCTCGGGGCTGACATGGGCGCGGCTCATCGCCCCCCGTGTCACCGCGCCGCTGACGATCTCCACCTTGCAGACACCACAGCCGCCGCCGTGGCAACCGGACGGAATGCCGCGCCGCCCCAGCCGCAGCATCGCCTTCAGCAGCGATTCGCCCGGCACGCAGTCGTAGCGCTCGCCGGTGTCCTCGATATGCACACTCACACCCATGTAAGGCCTCCTTTGTCTGCCCTGCCCTTTTTGTCATGTCGAGGCGCGAATCAACTCGACTGATGGGCTGGTAAGGAGGATTAATGCAGCGGCCGTGCCATTGCGTCTAAGGCATTGTTTTTGTTGAGCAGACAAAAAACGACCAGCGACGGCGGCCCGAAGCTGCCTTACAAATCCGTCAAGTGACCGGTTTGCTCGACAAAAACGTCGAGGTGCACCGCAGCAGCGGGGAACGCGGGCCGCTCCCAAGGCCCGGCTGCCTGGCAGGAAACAGTTTTCCCTGTGGAAAAAACCGATAATGGCCGCCGCTCCGTTTCAAGCCTCTTCTGGAATTACCCCATGGAAATCAAGGTCAATTTTCTCGACAAGCTTCGCCTCGAGGCCAAGTTCGACGACTTCACGGTGATTGCCGACCAGCCGATCCGCTACAAGGGCGATGGCTCGGCGCCGGGTCCGTTCGATTACTTTCTGGCCTCGTCGGCCCTGTGCGCGGCTTACTTCGTGAAGTTGTACTGCGAGACCCGCAACATCCCGACGGACAACATCCGGCTGTCGCAGAACAACATCGTCGATCCGGAAAACCGCTACCGGCAGATCTTCAAGATCCAGGTCGAACTGCCGGCGGATATTTCCGCGGCGGACCGCCAGGGCATCCTGCGTTCCATCGACCGCTGCACGGTGAAGAAGGTGGTGCAGACCGGGCCCGAGTTCGTGATCGAGGAAGTGGAGAACCTGGACGCCGACGCCCAGGCCCTGCTGACGCTGAATCCGGATTCAGGCGCGAGCACCTATATCGCCGGCAAGGACCTGCCGCTGGAGCAGACCATTGCCAATATGTCATCGGTATTGGCCGGCCTCGGCATCAAGATCGAGATCGCCTCGTGGCGCAACCTGGTTCCCAATGTGTGGTCGCTGCATATCCGCGATGCGCATTCGCCGATGTGTTTCACCAATGGCAAGGGCGCGACCAAGGAAAGCGCGCTGGCTTCCGCCCTGGGCGAATACATCGAGCGCCTCAGCTGCAACCATTTCTACAACGACCAGTTCTGGGGCGAGGAATTCGCCAACGCGGACTTCGTGCATTACCCGGATGAGCGCTGGTTCAAGCCGGGCCGCAAGGATGCGCTGCCGGCCGGCATTCTCGATGAATACTGCCTGCCGATTTACGACCCGGAAGGCGAGCTGCGCGGCTCGCACCTGTACGACACCAATTCCGGCAACGTGAAGCGCGGCATCTGCGCCCTGCCCTTCGTGCGCCAGTCCGACGGCAAGGTGGTGTATTTCCCCTCCAACCTGATCGACAACCTCTACCTCAGCAACGGCATGAGCGCCGGCAACACGCTGGCGGAAGCGCAGGTGCAATGCCTGTCGGAGATTTTCGAACGGGCGGTCAAGCGCGAGATCCTGGAAGGCGAGATCGCGCTGCCGGATGTGCCGCCCGCGGTGCTGGCGAAATATCCCGGCATCGTCGCCGGCATCGAGGAGCTGGAGAAACAGGGCTTTCCGGTGCTGGTGAAGGATGCCTCGCTGGGCGGGAAATTTCCGGTGATGTGCGTCACCCTGATGAACCCGCGCACCGGTGGCGTGTTTGCCTCCTTCGGCGCGCATCCCAGCCTGGAAGTGGCGCTGGAGCGCAGCCTGACCGAGCTGCTGCAGGGGCGCAGCTTCGAGGGCCTCAACGATCTGCCGCGGCCCACCTTCGAGCGCAATGCCGTCACCGAGCCGAACAACTTCGTCGAGCACTTCATCGACTCCAGCGGCGTGGTGTCGTGGCGCTTCTTCAGCGCGAAGGCGGATTACGCCTTCGTCGAATGGGACTTTTCCGGCCACGGCGAAAACGCCAATGCCGACGAGGCCGCGACCCTGCTCGGCATCCTCGAAGGCATGGGCAAGGAAGTGTACATGGCGGTGTATGACCAGCTCGGCGCAACCGCCTGCCGCATCCTGGTGCCGGGGTATTCGGAGATCTATCCGGTCGAGGATCTGATCTGGGACAACACCAACAAGGCGCTGCAGTTCCGTGCCGACATCCTGAATCTGCACCGCCTCGACGATGCCGCGCTGGAAGCCTTGCTCGAGCGCCTGGAAGAGAGCGAACTCGACGATTACACCGACATCATCACCCTGATCGGCATCGAGTTCGACGAGAACACCGTCTGGGGCCAACTGACCATCCTGGAGCTGAAGCTACTGATCAACCTCGCCTTGCGGCAGTTCGAGGCGGCGAAGGAGCAGGTCGAAACCCACCTGCAGTACAACGAGAACACCGTCGAGCGCGGCCTGTTCTACCAGGCCCTGGACGTGGTGCTGGAGGTGGTGCTGGACGACGAGCTGGAACTGGACGACTACGTGGCCAACTTCCGCCGCATGTTCGGCAACCCGCGGATGGATGCGGTGCTGGGCTCGGTCGATGGCAGCGTGCGCTTCTACGGCCTGACGCCGACCAGCATGAAGCTGGAAGGGCTGGACCGCCACCAGCGCCTGATCGACAGCTACCGCAAGCTGCACAAGGCGCGCGGCAAGCTGGCGGCCGTGCCCAGCCAGGCCGGCGAGGCCTTGCTGGATTGACCTCGCGGGGGCCCTGCGGCGGCCCCCTCCAGCGGCATGGCACGACAACTGGCCGCTAGGCCGAAGCGCTCTTCTGCTTCAGCCGGTAGGCAAGCTGCCGCCGGGTGATGCCCAACGCGCGCGCCGCATGGGTGAGATTGCCCTTGGCCTGCTGCACCGCGAGTTCGATCAGCCGCGCCTCGTGCGCCTCCAGGCTGAAACCGCCCTCGAGCAGCGCCTCACACAGCGTGTTGTGCGAGCTCTCCTTGGCATCGCACAGCTGGCCGCCGGTGTTGAGCTCCACCCCTTCGGGAACGATGGGCCCGGCGCCGGCGAAGAGGTGTTTCTCCTCGATGCGGCCGCCGGCGGGGGCCAGCAGCACGCCGCGCTCGATCAGGTTCTCCAGCTCGCGCACATTGCCCGGCCATGAATGGTTCGTCAGCGCGCGCAGCGCCCGGTCGGTGATGCCCTGCAGCTTCTTGTGATAGACCGCTTCGTACTTGCCGAGCAGCGCCTGCGCCAGCAGCGGGATGTCGCTGCGCCGCTCGCGCAGCGGCGGAATCGCCACCGGGTAGGTGGCGAGTCGGTAGTAGAGATCGGCGCGGAAGCTGCCCGCGCGGATCGCTTCCGCCAGATTGACGTTGGTGGCTGCCACCAGGCGCACGTTCACCTTGCGCGTCTGGTCGTCGCCCAGGCGTTCGACCTCGCCGGACTGCAGCACCCGCAGCAACTTCACCTGTGCCGCCGGCGACAGGTCGCCGACTTCGTCCAGGAACAAGGTGCCGCCGTCGGCGCGCTCGAAACGGCCGGCGCGCGACTGCTGCGCGCCGGTGTAGGCGCCCTTCTGCACGCCGAAGAGTTCGGACTCGATCAGGTCGTGGGGAATCGCCGCGCAGTTGATGGCGACGAAGGGCTTGTCGGCGCGCTCGCTGTGGGCGTGCAGCCAGCGCGCGAACACCTCCTTGCCGACACCGGTTTCGCCGAGCAGCAGCACGTTGATGGTGCTGCCCGCCGCCTTGCGGACCAGGTCGAAGGCCGCCTCGAAGGCGGGCGAATTGCCGATCAGGTCGTCGCGGCCGGCGCGGCCGCAGATCGACTGGCGCAGGCGGGCGACCTCCTCGCGCAGCTCGGCCAGCTCGCCCTCGATGTTCTCGGAACGGAAGTGGTCGAGATAACCGTCGGCATTGCCCCAGTCCTCCGCCGGCTTGCCGACCAGCACGCAGTGCTCGTCGCCCTTGCCGACGCAATGCGTCTCGCGGAACACGATGAAGCGGTTGAAGAAGCGGGTGACATAACCGGAGGCGTAGCCGATCAGGCTCCAGCACACCGGCGCGTCGCCGACGCCGAAGTCGCGCACATGGGCTTCGGCCTCCCAGGAGTTCTCCCATTTGACGTCGCCGACGAAGCTGCCCTTTTCCCAGTCCAGCTGGGCGTTGAGGATGCGGGTGCGCACCAGGCCTTCGAAGGCGTGCAGCTCCGGGCCGAGGCGGAACACGTCCTCGCGCTCGCTGTCGCGGAACAGCTTGCGCGCGAGGTCGGCATCCTGCTGGCCGGAGGCGAAGCCCATGCGCACCAGCAGGCCGCGGGCGCGCGCAACGCCGAGCGTGCGGAACAGCTCGCTGCGCAAGGCGCCCATTGCCTGGGCGTGCAGCAGCAACATGCGGCTTTCGTCGAGCCAGATGTGGCCGTTCGCGATGTCGAAGCGCAGCCGCGAACGCAGGTTGAACTGCTCGAGCAGCCCCTGTTTTTCCGTCGTCATCTCTCCTCCGGGTCGCGCCTCTCTGCGGAGGCCTGACCGTGTTTCATCGGTGTGCCCACACTCTACCGCGAACGTAATACGCCTGCCGTTCCCGCCCACCTCTTGCCACGGTTCATTGCCATGCCCCCTGCCCATGCCGCCGGCAGGGCCGTGGCGACTCGCGCGCTAATCCTGCCCGGCCCGGGCGACCAGCACCGGCAGGCGGGATTCCGCCACCAGCCGGGCCGTCTGCGAACCCAGCATCAGCCGCGCGACCCCGCGCCGGCCGTGCGAGGCGATGAAGATGAGATCGGCGCCGGCGGCTTCGGCGTGCGTCTGGATGGCCTGGTGCGGATGGTCGGACACCGCCCAGCAGCTGTCGCAGCGCAGCCCGGCCGCCGCCGCGGCGCGCTCGGCCGGGTCCAGCACCGCGCGGGCGGCGTCGGCGAGGTGGCGCGAGTACGCCGCCGGGTCGAGGCTGCGTTCGAGGGCGCCGCCGTCGGTGGCGCCGAAGTCGGCCACCGCATGGAAGAAGCTGACGCGGGCACCGAGCGCGGCGGCAAAATCCAGCGCCTGGCGCATCAGCGCCGCGGCGATGCCGGAATCGTCCAGCGGAACGAAAAGATGGCGATACATGGTCTGCCTCCGGATGCTCAGGCTGCCTTGGGGCGCAGCAGGAAATGGCCGAGGGCGGGCAGCAGGATGAGCGCGCCCAGCATGTTCCAGATGAACATGAAGGCGAGCAGGATGCCCATGTCGGCCTGGAACTTGATCGGCGAAAACGCCCAGGTGGCCACCGCGATGCCCAGCGTGATACCGGTCAGCACCACCACCTTGCCGGTGAAGGTGAGCGCCTTGTAGTAGGCCTCGGACAGGCTCATGCCGTCGCGCATGCGCGCCAGCGTCACCGTCATCACGTACAGCGCGTAATCCACGCCGATGCCCACGCCCAGCGCGATCACCGGCAGCGTCGCCACCTTCACGCCAATATTCAGCCACACCATCAGCGCCTCGCACAGCACCGAGGTCAGCGCCAGCGGCAGCACCGCGCACAGCACCGCCCGCCACGAGCGGAAGGTGATGAAGGCGAGCACCGTCACCGCCGCATACACCAGCAACAGCATCTCGCGGTTGGCCTGGCGCACCACGATGTTGGTCGCCGCCTCGATGCCGGCGTTGCCGGCGGCGTTGAGGTAGCGCACCTCGCCGCCGCCGTGTTGCGCGGCGAAACGCTCGACCGCGTCCACCACGCTCGCCAGCGTGTCCGCCTTGTGGTCCTTGAGGTAGGCGTAGACGGTGAGCAGGTCGCAGTTCTGGTTGAACATCTCGCGCGGCGCGCGGGTGATGATGGCGTTGAGCACGCCCTGCGAGCTCGGCACCTCGTACCACTTCAGGCTGCCTTCGTTCATGCCGGCGGCCGACACCTTGGCCAGCCCGGCGAGCGACTTGGTCGATTCCACGCCCGGCAGCTGCCGCAGCGCCAGCTCCAGCGCGTCCACGCCCATCAGCGTGTCGTAGGCGGCGCAGCCGTACTGCGGCGTCTTCACCATGACGATGTACACATCGCTGCCGGCGGCGTAGTTGGCGACGATGTAGCTGTTGTCGCGGTTGTAGCGGGAATCCGCGCGCAGCTCCGGCGCGCCGGGGTCGGTGTCGCCGATCTTGAGCTGGAAGCTGAGCACCAGCCCCGCGACGCCCATTACCGCCGCCACGGCCACCGCGATGCCGGCCCACTTGCGCTGGGTGAAGAGGTCGAGGAAGGCCCAGAACGGATGCTTGCGATGCGCGGCGTCGGCCGCTTCCATCAGCTCGGCCTTCAGGCTGCGGCGCGCCGCTTCCGGGCTGACCCCGGTGTAGGACAGCAGGATGGGCAGCAGCACCAGGTTGGTGAAGATAAGCACCGCCACGCCGATGCTGGCGGTCACCGCCAGGTCCTGGATGACCTCGATGCGGATCACCATCAGCACCGCGAAGCCGACCGCATCCGCCAGCAGCGCGGTGACGCCGGCGAGGATCAGGCGGCGGAAGGTGAAGCGGGCGGCGACCAGCTTGTGGGTGCCGCGGCCGATGTCCTGCATGATGCCGTTCATCTTCTGCGCGCCGTGGCTCATGCCGATGGCGAATACCAGGAAGGGCACCAGCACCGAGTAGGGATCGAGCTCGTAGCCCAGCGTCGGCAGCAGCCCGAGCAGCCACACCACCGCCACCACCGAGCACGCCACCACCAGCACCGTGCTGCGCACGCAGCGGGTGTACCAGTACAGCACCGCGGTGCAGATGCCGATGGCGAGCAGGAAGAACAGCGCCACCTGGCGCAGGCCGTCGATCAGGTCGCCCACCACCTTGGCGAAGCCGGTGATGTGGATGCGCACATGCTGGCCGTCGTAGCGCTGGCGCAGTTCCTCCAGGCGCTGGCCGAGCTTGCCGTAGTCGATGCGGCCTTCGCCGCCGGCGCGCGCTTCCTGCAGCGGTACCAGGATGATGCTGGAAGCGAAGTTGCCCGCCACCAGCTGGCCGATCTCGCCGGAGCGCTCGACGTTGAGCCGCACCTGTTCGACGCTTTCGGCCGAGCCGTCGTAGTCGTCCGGGATCACCGGCCCGCCGTCCAGCCCGTCTTCGGTGACGCCGGTCCAGCGCACCGCCGGCGTCCACAGCGACTTCATGAAAGGCCGGTCCACTTCCGGGAACAGGAACAGCTCGTCGGTGAGCTTGCGCAGGGTGTCGAGGTATTCCGGCGTGAAGATGCTGCCGTCGGTGCTCTCCACCGCGATGCGCAGCGTGTTGCCGACACCGGCAAGCTGGGCGCGGTTGTCGAGGAAGTTGGCGATGTAGGCGTGCTCCGTCGGGATCATCTTCTCGAACGCGGCGTTGAGCCGCAGGCCGCCGATCTGCCACGCCAGCAGCAACGTCGCCAGCGCGCACAGCGCGACGACCACCAGGCGATGGTTGAACAGCAGGCGCTCGATGCGCGAACCGGAGTCGCGGTCGAAGTCTTCGAGGCGCATCACCACGGCATCGGCCGTGCCGGTATGACTGGGGTTCATCACTTGCTTTCCGTACTGGAATCAATCGGGGCGAGGCGCAGCGGGCCGCGCACGCTGGCCATCACCAGGGTCTTGTCGGCGCCCTCGGCGAGCGCGGTGAAGCGCGGCCCGGCGCTGGCCGGCAGCTCGTCGAAGCGGGCACCGCCGTCCGTGCTGCGCAGCAGCCGGCCGGCCTCGTCCACCAGCACCAGCGCGCCGTCGGCGAGCCGCGTGCCGGCAACCACCGATTCGCCACGGCCGGTATTCACCCTGGCCCACGCCGCACCGGGCGCGGCCTGGTGGAACACGTTGCCGCGCAGGCCGAACACCACCGCGCCGTCGCCGGCGAGCAACGCGCCGAAGAAGGTGCCGTTGTAGGGCGAGGCCAGCGGCGCGAAGCTGGCGCCGCCGTCTTCCGACGCGAACATCGCGCCCTGCTCGCCCACCACCAGCAGGCGCTCGCCCTGGCGGGCGATGGCGTAGAGATGGCGGCCGCGCGGGTCGCCGATGCGCTCCATGATCGAGTGCCAGCTGCGGCCGCCGTCCTCGGTCGCCAGCGCCAGGCCATAGGCGCCGACGACCAAGCCGCGCCGCGCATCGACGAAATGCACGTCGAGCAGCGGCTTGTCGGGGCCGTCCTCGACCAGGCGCTGCGCATCCGCCAGCCGCCGCGCGCTGCCGGCATCGCCGGTGGCGGCGGCCTGCGCCGCTTCCAGCACGCGCTGCGCCGCCTGGCGGCCGTCGAGCTGGCGCACCCAGGTCTCGCCGCCGTCGGCGCTGTGCAGCACCACGCCGCCGTGCCCCACCGCCCAGCCATGCTGCGCATCGGCGAAGTGCGCACTGGTCAGCGCCACGCTCACCGGCACCGCGCTGGCCTGGCGCCAGCGCACGCCGTTATCGTCGGACAGCAATACCGTGCCGCGCTCGCCCACCGCCACCAGGCGGTCGCCGGCGCGGGTGATGGCCAGCAGCAAGGCCGCGGTGGCGCGCGGCGTGGTGGCCGCCGGCTGTTCGAGCAGATCGAAGCGCGCGGCGGGCGGCGCTTGCGGAGTAGCCGCATGCAGCGGCGGCATGCCCAGGCCGAAGGCGAGCAAGACCGCCCCGACCCGCAGCCGGGTAAAGGTTCTGGTGTTCATGATTTCGTGTTCCCTGGCGCCGGCGATGGCCGGCTCAGCGCGGCGTCCGCGGCCGCCGACGGGCCGCGGAGGGGCCGCCGACGGGCCGCGGATGAGCCGCGAGGCAGACAGGATCAGCGCACGGCCTCGGCCGCGACCGCATCCCCGGTGAAGAAGTTTTCGCTCTTGCGCGGCACCACGCGGAAGTCCTCGCCGTTGAGCGCCTGGATCACGCTCATGGTGCCGGCCTGCAGGTTGAACACGGTGGCGGTCTTGATCAGCGTGGCCGGCACGCTGGGCACCACGAAGGGCGTCACCTGGGTGGTGCGCCACAGCTTGCCCTCGGCGTCGTAGCCATCCATCAGCACCAGCAGCCAGCTGTCCTCGTCGAAGTAGAAGCGGCGCTTGGGCACGGCGTGGCGCTTGCCGGAAGCGACCGTGGCTTCCACCTCCCACACCCGGTGCAACTCCCAGCGCACATGGTCGGGGTTGAGGTGATGCTTGGCGATGGCCTCGTCCAGCTTGGCGCCGATCAGGCCGTTGGTGTTGTACGGCACGTACATCTCTTTCTTGCCGACGATCTTCCAGTCGTAGCGGTCCATCGCGCCGAAGAAGCCCTGCACCTCGTCGAAGTAGTTGGCGCCGGAGGCGACGAAGTCGGGCGTGTCGTAGGCCACCGTGGGCGCGCGCCGCACGCGGCGCTGGCCGACCAGGTACTGCCAGGCCTGGCGCGGATTGGCGGGGTCGATGGTGTCGCGGATGACGAGCGATTCGCCGGCCTTGAACGGCGGCTCCAGCGTGTTGAAGCGGAACATCGCGTATTCGCCCGACCAGCGTTCCGGCGCGCCGTCCTTGTAATAGAACGGGTACTGGAAGGCGATGTCGTTGCGCGTCGCCAGCGTATGGCTGCCGTCGGCGTTGCCGACGATGTTCTTGAAGCGGTATTCGATGGATTCCGCCTCGACCCGCATCAGGTAGTTCCAGATGACCTCGGCGCCATCCTTGGGAATCGGGAACGGTGTGCCGCCGAAGCAGCCTTCGAGCGAGCGCTTTTCGTCCTTCAGCGAACAGCGGGTGGCGTTCTTGAAAGCGTTGTCATAGACGTGCTGCGGCGCGGCGGCGGTGCGCTGGGTGGGGTAGACGTCGACGCGGAAGCTGTCCGGGTATTTGGCGAGCAGCAACCGGGTGCCCTCGCTGAGCTTGTCGGCGTACTGGGCGGCGTTCTTCGCGCTGATCTGCAGCAGCGGCTTGTCGCTGGCGAGGAACTGGGTCGGGATGTCGCCGAGCTTGTTGCCGGCCACCGGCTTGGTCTGGCCGCCGGTCCAGGCGGGAATGCTGCCGTCCTTGTTGCCGGCGCGTTCGCCGCCCAGCGGCGTCAGCGTGGTCTTGAGGGCGGCGGCCTCGGCCTCGGTCACCGCGGCGCGGGCCTGCGGTGCGATTGCGAGCAGTCCGCCAAGGGCGGCGCAAAGCATCTTCATGCGCAACATGATCTTGTCTCCAGTCGTTGTTGTCGTGTTCAGAACGTGCGCTGCACGGAGAGCGAGATGAAGTCGCGGTCGCCGTGGAAGTTCTGGTAGGAAAGCTCGGGCACCGCGGTGTTGTAGCGGATCACCGACCCGGCGGCGCCGATGTAGTGGGTGTAGTTCACGCTGGCCTGCCAGGTCTTCTGGTAGTCGCCCTTCACCCCGATCGAGATGTTGCCGCCGTGCTCCGAGGGGAACAGCGCGCCGTTGACCGAGCTGCGCCCGGAGATGCCGTAGCTCATGCCGATCGGCACCTGCAGGTCCAGCCCCGGCGTGACCTGGAAGTACTCCGGCTGGAAGATGAACTGCAGCGCGCTGGCGTCGCGGGTGGCGCGCGGATCGAGCTGGTCGGCGTTCTTGCTGATCGACAGGCGGCGGTTGAAGGCGAATTCGCCGATGAAGGAGGCGCCATCCCACAGCGGGCTGGCCGCCAGCACGGCGAGCGCCGACAGGTTGAGGTGCAGGGTCTTGCCGACCGGGTAGGCCGCGTTGCCGCCGCCGTTGGCGGTGGCGTTGCCCGGCATGATCACCGTGTTGCCGCTCGCCACCAGCGGCATGTTGTCGCGGAAGGAGAGCTCGCCCGCCACGTTGGTGTCGCCCAGCAGGGTGCTGAAGCTCGCCCCCACCATGCGGATGTTCTCGCCGAAGACCTGCACGTAGTCGCCGATGCTGCCGGCCTGCGCGTTCACGCCGGGGCGCACGTAGAACTGGGGCATCTTGTCGTGGTAGCGCGCGGCGTAGAAGCCGAACTCGGTGTCGTCGAGCTTCAACCGCAGTTGCACCCCGCCCTGCCCGGAATCCCGCGCCTCGATGTCCTTGCCGCGGTAGGCGACGGAGCCCGGCCCGAGGATCAGCGATTCACCGCCGTTATCCACGAAATCGGCAAAGCTGAAATAGCTGCCCGCCGCCGGCAGGCGCGTCTTGCGCCACTCGAACTGGTAGTAGGCACCGACGGTGACGTTCGGGTTGATCTGCACCTGGCCGGAGATCTGCCCGATCGGCCGCAGGATCTCCTTGAACTGCGAGTTGGGCACCGACAGCGCCTTGATCAGGTCGAGCGAGGTCTGCGCCGCGGCGATGCCGTTGGAGCCGAAGAACAGGCTCTCGCCGTAGAGCTGGGTGAAGCGCCCGGCCTTGACGTTCACATTCATGTCGCCCGGGCTGAAGTTGGCGTAGGCGAAGGCATCCAGCACCTCGGCGTACTGGCCGTGCAGCTTGCGGGTGGAGCGGGTGAACTCGTCGTAGTCGGCCGAGCGCGAATTGATCAGCGCACCACCGGCGGCGCCAGGGTTGTCGTTGCGGCGTTGATAGACGCTGTCGTACCAGCCGGCGCCGCTCAGGCGAAAGCCGTAGTCGCGCTTGTAGCGGAAGTCGAGTTCGGTCAGCAGGTCGAGCCGGTTGGAGATCAGCCCGCGGCCGAAGTTGAGATCGCCATCGTTGGTATTGGCCTGGGTGCCGGCGGAGTTGTCGGCGACATCCCCGTCCGCCCCGCGCAAGCGCCACGCGGCGCTGTATTTCACCGTGTTGTCCCAGCGCAGCACCACGTCCGGATTGCCGGTATCGATGGTGGCTGCGCCCACCGCCGCCGGCAGCAGCCCGCCAAAGGCGACGGCCAGGGCCTGGACCAGACTGCTGCAAGGGACCACGCGCGGACGGACGGCCCGCCTTGAATCAAACGCCATGTCTTCCTCCTGTCGTTGTTATCGCTGTGGGGCGACTGAAGGTCAGGGAGGGAACGAACCGCCCCACCCCGACCTGCATCGCCATCAGCTGTTATTGCCGGCCCGGGCCTCGCCTTTCCTGCGAGCCCCCTGCCGTCATGAGGAAAAATTACCGGCGCGCCTCATTACCGTCCAATACCCATTCAAGGCTCACCTAATACCTTCGCGGTATGATGAACACCCTCGACCGGGACGCCGCCCATGGATATCCGCCAGCTCCGCTACTTCATCGCCGTCGCCGAGGAGGCGAACATCGGCCGGGCCGCCACCCGGCTGCACATGTCGCAGCCGCCGCTGACCCGCCAGATCCAGCAACTGGAAGAAGAACTCGATACCCAGCTCTTCGTGCGCACCCCGCGCGGCATGGAACTGACCCAGGCGGGCACGCTGTTCCTCGCGGAAGCGCGCAACATCCGCGCCCTCATCGAACAGGCCACAGAACGCACCCAGCGCGCCGGGCAGGGCAGGCTAGGGCGGCTGGACGTGGCCATCTTCGGCTCGGCCATCCTCGACCGCATCCCGAAGCTGATCCTGAATTTCCGCAACGAATACCCGGATGTGAACGTGGTGCTGCACACCATGACCAAGGCCGAGCAGATCGCGGCCCTGCGCCAGAACCGCATTACCGTGGGCTTCAACCGCATGCTCGCGCCGCTGCCGGACATCCGCAGCGAAGTGATCGCCACCGAGGCGCTGCTGCTCGCGGTGAACCTCAACGATCCGCTGGCCGCGCAGCCCCCCTTGCCCTTCGACGCGCTCGCCCGGCGCCCGGTGATCCTGTTCCCGTCAGGCGCGCGCCCCAACTTCGTCGACAAGGTGCTGGCGCTGTGCGAAGCGCGCGGCTTCACCCCCGAAGTCGCGCAGGAGGTGGGCGACGCGGTCACCGGCGTGGCGCTGGTCGCCAGCGGCTTCGGCGTCTGCATGGTTCCGGAATCGGCAACCACGCTGCAGTACCCCGGCGTGGTCTACCTCCCCTTCGAGGACGCCCCGGCCGACGCTCGCGTGGACCTCAGCTGCATCTACCGCGCCGACGACCACTCGCCCATCTTGACGACCTTCCTCGCCTCCGTCCGCAAGTCGGCGGCGCTGCAGGACGAGGCGATGCGCAGCGCGTAAACGCCCCCGCGCTGGCGAAATCGCCGCTTCCGCATGGCAGCGGCCTGGCCGCAGGAGCCGGGGTTTGCGCAGCACCCGGCCGCGCTTGCCGCGCAGCGGCGGGATGGTCTCGCGCAGCGGCGCCTGCGCAGGCTCGCCGGCCGCTCGCCAACGCCGGGCCCGGGGGCGGACAGCGGCCTCGGGCTGAACACCATGCTGGCCGCAGCCGCTGCCTGAGCCCTTCCGCTACGCCTGCGACAGCAAGCGCCGCCTCTCCTTTTCCCCGCGCGCTCAGGCCACCCGGCAGGCGCCGGCGCTGTCGGATGCCATCGCCGGAAACACCCGCTCGCAGAGGAAATCCACCAGCGCTCGCACCTTGGGCGAGGCATGCTTGCTCGCTGGCCACAGCACATGGAAGGTGTTGCTGCGCGCCACATGGTCCTCCAGCACGCGCTGCAGCCGGCCTTCCGCCAGCAGGGCGCGCACCGAGAAATCCGGCAGGCAGGCGATGCCCAGGTCTTGCAGCGCGAAGCACACCCGCGTCTCGATGTTGTTGCAGATCATCGAGGTCGGCAGCGCCAGCTCGGGCTCGTCCGGCGCCCGCCGCAGCGGCCAGCTTTCCAGCTTGCCGGAGTTGGGATAGCGGTAATGCAGGCAGCTGTGCGCCAGCAGATCCGCCGGCACCCGCGGCGTGCCGCGCTGCGCCAGGTAGCCGGGCGAGGCCACCAGCAGCAGCTGGAACTGCCCCAGCTTTCGGGCAGAAAGACGGGAGTCGGCCGGCTCGCCGGTGCGCACCACCGCGTCGAAACCCTCTTCGATGACGTCCACCAGGCGGTCGGAGAAATCCAGGTCCAGCTCGATGTCCGGATGGCAGCGCATGAACTCGCCCAGCACCGGCAGCACCAGCGAGCTCACCAGCGGCAGGCTGACCCGCAGCCGTCCGCGCGGCACCGCCGAAGCCTCGGACAGCTCCAGCTCCGCCGCTTCTATCTCCGCCAGGATGCGCCGGCTGCGCTCCAGGAACAGCGCGCCCTCCGCCGTCAGCGTGATGCTGCGGGTGCTGCGGTGGAACAGGCGCACCCCCAGCCGCTCTTCCAGCCGGGCCACGCGCTTGCCCACCGCCGAGGCCGACACGCCCAGCGCCCGGCCGGCGGCGACGAAGCTGCGGGTTTCCGCCACCTGGATGAACACGGTGAAGCCACTGAGGCTGTCCATAGGCACGCTACACGCTCGATTACGGACACCCATGTCCGCAGAACGAGGAACTCTACTCCACTTTTTCTTCAATCCAGGGTTTTCTATCGTCTCCGGGCCTTCCATGAACACGAGGAATTCCCGATGGCTTCCGCCCCTTTTTCTGCTCCGGCCGCGCCGCTTCCCGCGCCCCACGCTGCATCCCTTGAGGGCTCGCCCTCCTCCGCCACAGCGCCGCTCCTGCCCACCGTGCAGCAGGCAGTGCGGCAGGCGCTGGAGGAGCAGCGGCTGGTCGGCGCGGTGGTGCTGGTCGCCCGCGACGGCGAACCGGTCCACCGCCAGGCCGCCGGTTTCGCCGACCGCGAAAGCGCCTCGCCGATGCGGCTGGACACGCTCTTCCGCCTGGCCTCGGTCAGCAAGCCCATCGTCGCCACCGCCGCGATGGTGCTGGTGGCGCAGGGCCGGCTGGCGCTGGACGAGGACATCCGCCGCTGGCTGCCGGATTTCCAGCCCCGCCTGGCCGACGGCGCCGCCGCCCGCATCACCCCGCGCCAGCTGCTCAGCCACACCGCCGGCCTGGGCTACCGCTTCTTCGAGGCGGACGAGAATGGCGCCTACGCCCGCGCCGGCGTTTCCGACGGCATGGACGACAGCCCCATCAGCCTGCAGGAGAACCTGCGCCGCATCGCCAGCGTGCCCCTGAGCTATCCGCCCGGCAGCGGCTGGGGCTATTCGCTCGCCATCGATGTGCTCGGCGGCGTGATCGAAGCGCTGTGCGGCATGCCGCTGGCGCAGGCGGTGCGCCAGCTGGTGACCGCGCCGCTGGGCATGGCGGACACCGGTTTCAGCACCAGCGCCGCCGGCCGCGTTGCCACCGCCTATGTCAGCGACCCGCCGCGCCCCCACCGCCTGGGCGAAGGCGAGGTGGTGCCGGTGCTGCCGGGCACCGTCGGCATCCGCTACAGCCCGGCGCGCATCTTCGACCCGCAGGCCTTTCCCTCGGCCGGCGCCGGCATGGCCGGCAGCGCCACCGACTTCCTTCGCCTGCTGGAAACGCTGCGCCAGGGCGGCGGCGGGCTGCTGCCAGCGGAACTGGTGGACGAGATGGGCCGCGACCAGACCGGTGGCCTGTCGCTGCCGGACGCCCCCGGCACCGGCTTCGGCCTGGGCTTCTCGGTGCTGCGCGAGCCGGCGCTCACCGCCTCGCCGGAATCCGCCGGCACTTGGCGCTGGGGCGGCGCCTACGGACACTCCTGGTTCGTGGACCGCGCCCGCGGGCTCAGCGTGGTGGCCTTCACCAACACGCTGTACGAGGGCATGTCCGGCCGCTTCGTCACCGAGCTGCGCGACGCCGTGTATGCCGATGCCAGCTGAGCCGCCTCCGATCTCAAGCGAAGGAAAGAACCATGACATGCGCAAGCAACACGCTGGCGGCTGAAGCCGCCGGCCTCGCCCCGCCCTCCCGGTTGCCGCCCTCCCGGTTGCCGCTCTCCGCGCTGCTGGCGCTGGCGGTGGCCGGTTTCATCACCATCCTCACCGAAGCCCTGCCAGCTGGGCTGCTGCCGCAGATAGCCGCCGGCCTGGCGGTGCCGGAGGCCTTCGCCGGCCAGTTGGTCACCCTGTATGCCGTCGGCTCGCTGGCCGCCGCCATTCCGCTCACGCTGGCCACCCGCAGCCTGCGGCGGCGGCCGCTGCTGCTGGCGGCCATCGCCGGCTTTGCCGTCGCCAACACCGTCACCGCGTTGTCCGGCCACTACGTGCTGACCCTGATCGCCCGCCTGCTCGCCGGTGTTGCCGCCGGCCTGCTGTGGGCGCTGATCGCCGGCTACGCCGCCCGCATGGTGCCGGAGCACTTGAAGGGCCGGGCGATTGCGCTGGCGATGGTGGGCACGCCGCTGGCGCTGTCGCTGGGCGTGCCGGCGGGCACCTTTCTCGGCGCCCTGGCCGGCTGGCGCGCCTGCTTCGGCCTGATGACGGGAATGACGCTGCTGCTGGTGCTCTGGGTGCTGCGCGCGGTGCCGGATTTCCCCGGCCAGGCCGCCGACCGCCGCCAACCGCTGCGGCGGGTGCTGGCGCTGCCCGGCATACGCACGGTGCTGCTCGCCACCCTGGGCTTCGTGCTGGCGCACAACATCCTCTACACCTACATCGCCCCCTTCCTGCGGGAAGCGCAGCTGGGCGACCGCGTGGGCCTGGTGCTGCTGGTGTTCGGCGCTGCCTCGCTGCTGGGCATCTGGATCACCGGCGTGCTGATAGACCGCCGGCTGCGGCAACTGATGCTGACCAGCACGCTGCTGTTCGGCCTCGCCGTGCTGGCGCTGGGTCTGTGGGGCGGCAGTGCGGCCGCGGTCTATGCCGCCATCGGCGCCTGGGGCCTGGCCTTCGGCGGCTCGGCCACCTTGCTGCAGACCGCGCTGGCGAAGGCGGCGGGGGAGGCGGCGGATGTCGCTCAGTCCATGCTGGTCACCGCCTGGAACCTTGCCATCGCCGGCGGCGGTCTGCTGGGCGGGCTGCTGCTGGAGAAGCTGGGCGTGGCCGCCTTTGCACCGGCCTTGCTGCTCCTGCTGGGGACGACCTGGGTGCTGGTGTGGCGGGCCCGCGTTGCGGGTTTTCCACCGGCGGGTGGAGACCGCCGCGGCTGAGCGGCCAGCGGCCGGAATGAAAAAGGGGCGTCTATCGACGCCCCTTCTGCCTTAACGCGCTGGCCGCACCACTATGCCAGCCACCTCAGCATGATCAGCGAGATGGCGGGGAAGGCCACGAGCAGCAGGATGCGCAGCAGGTCGGAGCACAGGAAGGGCACCACGCCGCGGAAGATGGTCGCCAGCGGGATGTCCTTGGCCATGCTGTTGATGATGAACACGTTCATCCCCACCGGCGGCGTGATCAGGCCGATCTCCATCACCACCAGTGCCACCATGCCGAACCAGATGGCCTTTTCCTCATGGGTCAGGCCGTAGTAGTCCATGCCGAGGATGATGGGCAGGAAGATGGGGATGGTGAGCAGGATCATGGACAGGCTGTCCATCACGCAGCCCAGCAGCAGGTAGATGAGGATGATGGCGAACAGCACGGTGAAGGGACCGAAGCCCATCTGCTCCACCCACTGCGCCACTTCCACCGGCATCTGGCTGACCGCCATGAAGGCATTGAGCATGTCGGCGCCAAGCAGGATGAGGAACATCATGCCGGTGCCGGTGGCCGTGCCGTAGATGCACTCCAGCAGGCCGCCATTCTTCAGGCCGCCCGACTTCCACGCCGCGATGCCGGTGGCGACCACGCCCACCGAGGCCGCCTCGGTCGGGGTGAACAGGCCGCCGTAGATGCCGCCGATCACCACCGCGAAGATCAGCATCACCGGCCAGGTGTCGATCAGCGTCGCCATGCGTTCCGCCCAGCTGTGCTTGGGCGTGCCCGGGCCGCCTGCAGCAGGGTCCAGACGGGTGACGATGGCGATAACCAGCATGTAGCCGAGCGCGGCGAGGATGCCGGGAATGAAGGCGGCAACGAACAGCTTGGCGATGTTCTGCTCCGCCAGGATGGCGTAGATCACCAGCGGCACCGAGGGCGGAATGAGAATGCCCAGCGTGCCGCCCGCCGCCAGCGAACCCGCCGCCAGGCTGGGCTTGTACTGGTGGCGCTTGAGTTCCGGCAGCACCACGTGCGACATGGTGGCCGCGGTGGCGAGCGAGGAGCCGCAGATGGCGCCGAAGCCGGCGCAGGCGGATACGCCCGCCATCGCCATGCCGCCCCGCCAGTGGCCGATGAAGGCGTTGCCGGCGCGGAACAGGGCCTTGGACAGGCCGCCGTGGGTGGCAAACTGGCCCATCAGCAGGAAGAGCGGCACCACCGACAGGTCGTACAGCGAGAAGCGGCCATAGGGTGCGTTCTTCAAGTAGGCGAGCAGCGGATCCCAGCCGGAGGCCCAGACATAGCCGACGGCGCCGGCCAGGAACATCGAGATGCCGATGTGCACCCGCAGGGCGAGCATGACCATCATGATCGCGCCCATGGTCAAACCAATCGTCATACCGCTCACGACTTCACCTCCCCGCGCACTTCACCCATGAACACGAACAGCGCGGCGACGCCGAGCAGCGCAAACGACGGCACCAGCGGGATATAACCCCACCACACCGGCAGCGAGATCACCATGGAGGTCTCGCCGTACTCGCGCATTTCCAGCATCCCCTCCCACACCCGCCAGGCGATGAAGAAGGCGCACAGGGACAGCAGCAGCGAGGCCACCGCGTCCAGCAGGCGCTTGAGCGCATCCGGCGCCCACAGGGTGAAGAAGTCCACGAACACATGGCCTTTCTTCAACTGGCAGTAGGGCAGGCACATGGCAACGCCCATCGCGGAAAACATCTGTACCAGCTCGTAGTCGCCCGGCACCGGCATGGCAAACAGGGCGCGGCCGACGACGCTGGCGACCGACATGAGGGATTCGATGACGAACAAGATGCCGCCGAGAATGGCCAGCGCAGCGCAGGCCAGCTCGACGCTCCTGCCCAACGGACCATGCGCATGCACGGTCGGCTGTGCCAGGGACTCTGACATGGGGATCTCCGGTCGGAGGGGGAAAGGCTAAAAAAACGGCCGCGGGCAGAGCGCGCCGCGGCCGTCGCAGTGCTAGCAGCTTACTTCGCGTAGCCCTGGGACAGGGAAACCGCTTCGTCGTACAGCTTCTTGCCGTCCACACCCTTGGAGGAGACTTCCTTGATCCACTCCTCGGTGACCGGCTTGGTGGCCGCTTCCCACTTGCTCACTTCTTCCGGAGCCAGCGAATAGACGGTGTTGCCACGCTCGACGGTGAGCTTGCGGCCGGCTGCGTCGGCCTCGCGGAACTGGGTGGAAACCCAGGCGGAGACGTCGCGGCCGCTGTTGTCGTCGATGACCTTCTTCAGTTCGGCAGGCAGGCTGTCGTACTTCTTCTGGTTCATCACGAAGATCATCGTGGAGGTCAGCATGGCGCGGTCGCCGGCGACTTCCATGTTGAACTTGGTCAGCTCATGCGTCTTGGTGGAGGGCACCACTTCCCAGGGGATCATGGCGCCTTCGATCACGCCTTTGGACAGGCTTTCCGCCATCTGCGGCACCGGCATGCCGACCGGGGTCGCGCCCAGCGAGGACAGCATCTTGTTGCCCAGGCGGGAAGGCGCGCGCACCTTCATGCCCTTGAGGTCGTCCAGGGTCTTGACCTGCTTGTCGCGGAAGTGGAACACATAGGGGCCGGGCACCCAGGTGGCGATCGGCTTCATGCCGGCGAATTCCTTCATCGCATTCTTGTGGATGAAGTCCCACAGCGCGCGGGAGGTGGCTTCCGGGGTGGTGGTGGCGAAAGGCAGCTCGAACACTTCCGACAGCGGGAAGCGGCCCGGGGTGTAGCCCGGCAGCGTCCAGACGATGTCGGCAACGCCATCGCGCACCTGGCTCAGCAGTTGCGGCGGGGTGCCGCCCAGCTGCATGGCCGGGTAGATCTGGCACTTGAGCTTGCCCTGCGATTCGGCGGCGATCTTGTCGCACCAGGGGGCGATGAACTTGGTATGGGCCGGCGATACCGGCGGCAGGAAGTGGGCAACCTTCAGCACGACTTCCTGGGCATGGGCGGCGACAGGCGCGAGGGTGGCCAGGGCAATGCCCAGGGCCAGGCGGCGAAGCTTCATCGGTGAGTCTCCTCTATGAACACGTTGCGACAGGGTCCGGTTCGTGGTGCCGGCTATCTGCCGCTTCCTCTGCGTCACAGAGTTTGACGTCACTGAATGTAAGTCAAAAGACCTACTGCAGACTATCAGCTATATCAGTTCGATATAGCTATACGGGCGATATTTTGCTTTTAATCATCTGAAATACCGCTCCGCCCCGCCGCTGGCGGCGGCGGAACGGAACGGCACAGGGCGCGCAGGCTCAGTCCGCGCACTCCATCACCATCAGGCCGGCGGCGGTGTTGGAGATGGGAATGTGGTAGTTGGCGTGCACCTTGCGCACCTTGCCCGGCAGCGCCGCGCGGGTGGCCAGCCACATCAGCAGCTCCACGCCCTGGGTGCCGGTGAGCTCCACCAGTTCTTCGATGGAGTACTTGGTCGCCCATTCCGGATCGTGGATCAGGCTTTCCATGAAGGCGAGGTCGAAGTCCTTGTTCACGAAGCCGGCGCGCTTGCCGTCCAGCTGGTGCGACAGGCCGCCGGTGCCGATCACCACCACCCGCAGGTCTTCGTCCCAGGAGGCGATGGCTTCGCCCAGCGCCTTGCCGAGCTTGAAACAGCGCTTGGCCGAGGGCAGCGGGTACTGCACGGTGTTGATGCACACCGGCACCGTCTGCACCGGACAGCGTTCCTCGTTCGGCCACAGCAGCTTCAGCGGCAGCGAGAAGGCGTGGTCCACCAGCATTTCCTGGCAGGTCGTGAGGTCGAACTCCTTCTCCACCAGTTCGTTGATGACGTGCCAGGACAGGGCCTGGTTGCCGGCATAGGGCGGCAGCGTGGGAATGCCCCAGCCTTCGTCGGCGTTCTGGTACTCCGGCGCGGCACCGACGGCGAAGGTCGGCATCTTGTCGAGGAAGAAGTTGAGGCCGTGGTCGTTGTAGACCACCACCGCGATGTCCGGCTTCACCTTGGCGAGCCAGTCATGCACCGGCGGAAAGCCGTCGAAGAAAGGCTTCCAGTACGGGTCCTGCTGCAGGTTGCCGGCGATGGCGCGGCCGATGGCCGGCACGTGGGAAGTGGTGATGCCGCCTACGATCTTGGCCATGTCTTATTTCCCCGCGGCCACGAGCATGGCCTTGAATTCGTCTTTCGTCATACCGGTCTGGGCGGCGCCCAGGTCCTGCACGTCCAACCCCAGGATGCCGGCGAACTTCGCCAGGTAATACACATTGCCGCCGGCGGCGAGCAGGCCGAGCACGTCGCGGTTGCGGATCACGCTCTCCTGCTCTTCGTTAAGGCCGTACTTGCGGCAATAGGCTTGCTCGTCGCGCTGGAACTCGGCGCGGTTGCCCGCGCTGTTGAACGAGAAACACATCTTGTTGAGCGCATAGCCCTTCTGCGCGAGATCGCCGTCGAACACGGCGGTGCCGGGAATCTCCCGTTTCTGCCTGACGCTGCTCATTCTTTCCCCTCCATGCTTTCTTGTTCGTGGAGGCGCCAGTATTTGCGACTGGACAGGGAAGATAAACGCAGCGAGACTCATACGACCCATGAGCGATTTCGATCATTCCCACCTGGACGGCCGCCTGCTGCAACTGCTGCTCGCAGTGGTGGAGGAAGGCTCGGTCACCCGCGCCGCCGAGCGCCTGGGGGTGACGCAGTCGGCGGTATCCCACCTGCTGGGCAAGCTGCGCACCATCGTCGGCGATCCGCTGTTCGTCAAATCCGGCCGCGGCATCGTCGCCACCGCCCGCGCCGAGGCGCTGGCGGTGCATGCGCGGGTGCTGCTGGAGGAAATGCGCCGCTTCGCCAGCGCGCCGGTGTTCGAGCCGGCCCAGCTCCACACCACCTTCACCCTCGCCGCCAACGACTTCCAGCGCGACCTGCTGCTGCCGGCGCTGCTGCGCCGGCTGCGGGCGGTGGCGCCGGGGGTGGCGCTGCGCATCATTCCCTCCGACGTGCCGACGCCGGAGATGCTGCGCGAGGAACACTGCCACCTCGCCATCTCGCCGCGTCCGCCGGATGCTGGCGACATCCTGCACAAGCGCCTGTTCGCCGATCACTACCGGGTGTTCTTCGACGCCACCCAGCGCGCCGCGCCGGCGGACACCGCGGAATACCTGGCGGCCGAGCACATCACCGTGGTCTATGAAGCCAGCCGGCCGCTGGATTTCGACCGCGGTCTGGCCGCCCGCGGCCTGCAGCGCCGCTTCGTCGCCAGCGTGCCCGGCTTCGCCGGCATCCCCGCCTTCGTCCATGGCAGCCCGCTGCTCGCCACCGTGCCCGGCCTGCTGCAAGGCAGCCTGATGCGGGGGCTGGCGAGCTGCGCCCTGCCCTTCGAGGCGCCGCCGCTGCCGATGTACATGATCTGGCACCTGCGCGACCGCCACGACCCCGCCCACGGCTGGCTGCGCAGCGAGCTGGAGGCGGTGGTGCGCGCGCTGCCATTGGCCGCGCACGCGTCTTCTACGGCCGCCGCCTGATCACGCCCATCCTGTCCGCATGAAAGCCCCGCCCGCCGGGGCTTTCCGCCTTCCGCCCGCAGCTTCGCGACGCCACCGGATGCAAACCGGCTAGCCGGCACGTTGGCCACTGCAATCGGCGTCATGGTCAATTGCAGGCGCTTCGGCTTCGCTCGGGGCAGCCCTGTAGAAGAGCCGTTGCAGGAAGGCGCACGTTGGCCTTGCCGTCGCTGGCCTGTCGAGAACCACCGCCTGGACGGCTGTCGCATCCAAACCACCGCGTCAGCGTCTCCATGCCCGATGGCTGGCCGATGGCGCGCGGCGCTTTCCCCTGATAATCCCGGGGTCTTTCAACCCTCAAAGCCCCCCGCCGCCATGCTGGAACCGCCCTCCCCCACCGACCGCCCCGCAGCCCGTGAGCTCGACACCCTGCTGGAGCAACTGCGCAGCAGCATCGCCCACCACCTCGCCACCAGCAGCCCGCGCTCCGCCCGCGTGGCCCAGGAACTGCTCGCCCGCCTGGCCACCCTGGTCGATGGCAGCGGCAAGCTCGCGGCCTGCGGTGGCGGCAACATCGAACACCAACCGGCCCTCGCCGAACTGCTGGCGCAGCTCTCCCGCCAGGCCATCGCCCCCTCGCCCCAGGACGCGCGCCAGATCGCCCGCCAGCTCGAAGCCCTCAGCCATACCGCCGACACCGGCCTGGGCGACGCCCTGCGCAGCCGCATCGTCAAGCTGGCCGAGGAATGGCGGCTGAAGGAGCGCCGCGCGAGCGACATGCAGGCCGGGCTGGAAGACTGAACTGCCCGGCCGGCGAAGCCGTGCTTCGCTTTTTCCGCCTACGCCCTGCGAGGGGAGCGGGGAGAAAACCCGCGGCGCCTCATTCGGCGAGCCTTGGAACCGGAACACCAAGAAAGAGGCTGCCGCCCCTCAAGCCATCAAGGCCTGACCGCCTCCGCCGCAACCGGCGCAGCTGCGCCGCCTGCCAGCGCGCCACCCTCGCCCTCCCCCTCCAGCCGCCGCACGCCCCACATTGCGCTGCCCGGCACATGCTCCGGCACGCCGACGCGGCCTATGCCGGGCAGCTTCAGCGCCGGCGGCCAGACGTCCACGCCCAGGCTGAGGCCGAGCAGGTTCAGCTCCAGCCCTTCCTCCGCCGCCACGGTGATGCCCAGCAGGCCGAGCAGGGAGAACTGGGCGCCGGTGCCGCTGGGGGCGGCGCCGAATAGGGCGCCGTCGGGCAGGTAGTCCTTGCCGATGGCGGTGGAAGGCAGTTCCAGGCGCAGTTCCGGCACCGCTCGCGCCAGGTAGGCGACGAAGGTGTTGCTGTTGGGGCCGGGCCAGATGCGGTATTCGTGGGCGTGCGGATAACGGCCTGCGGCCTCGTGCAGGCGGGCGATCATCGCGTCCACCTCGGCGCCGCCGCGCAGGTCTCGCAGCAGCGTGGGCTCGTTGCCATACCAGTAGCCGTCGGGAATGCCTTCGCGCACCCGCACCGCCTGGCGGCCGTTGCCGACGCCGAAGCCCATCACTTCGAAGCGGGTGTATTCCCCCGCGCCACGCGGTTTGGCCGCCACCCAGGTATGCACGCCGAAAGCCCCGCGCCAGCGCACCGCGCGGGCGGAGTACACCTGGATCACCGCCTCCTTGGTCTTCGCCGGGTCCGGGGCGAGGCCGGTGCTGTCGCGGCGGGCGCTGCGCCAGTCGCGGGCGTTGTCGCCGGCGTAGTAAGCCGCCACCGAGCCGGCGAGCGGCAGGAAGAAGGCGGCGATGGCGCAGAGGAGGAGGCGGAACTTCATCGGCTGGGCGGAGGGCGGAAGCGTGCGGGGAAGGCTGTCCAGAGTATCACCGGCCGCGGCGGGTTCCCGCCGCGGGGGCTCGGCTTTCACGCATGCGCCAGCCCGGCGCCTGCGTGCTCAGGCGATGAAGCCGAGCACCACGCTCAGGGTGACGAAGGACAACAGCGTCGCCACCACCAGCGCCGCCGAGCACATGCCCTCCTGGCCATACTTCAGGCCGAAGATGGGGTAGATGGTGAGCATGGGCGCGGCGGCGAACACCACCGCCGCGCTGCGCAGCGTCGGGTCGGCCGGCGGGAACACCAGCACGAAGGCGGCCACCGCCAGCGGGTGCAGCACCAGCTTGCCGAGGGAGATGGCGGCGAGGTCGCCCGCCATGCCCTTCACCTTCTGCCCGACCAGGCCGCCGCCGATGACGAACAGCGCCACCGGCGCCGATGCGGTGGCCAGCATGTCCACCGCCTTCGCCGGTACGCCGCCCAGGCGCAGCCCGGCGAGCGAACCGGCGAAGCCGAGCACGATGGCGATCACGATGGGGTTCCTGGTGAGGCGCAGGAAGGTCTGGCCCAGCACGGTGCGCAGGCTGGCGCCCTGGCCGCCGGAGCTTTCCGCCAGCGCGATGACGAAGGGCAGCAGCAGCAGGTTCTCCACCAGCATGCACAGCGCCAGGGCGACGCCGGCGGTTTCGCCGAAGAGCTGCCAGGCCACCGGGAAGCCGACGAAGGCGCTGTTGGACATCGCCGCGCCCATGCCCACCAGCGCGCAGCCCTGGGCGTTCTTCTTCAGCAGGTATCGCGCGGCGCCCAGCGCCAGCAGGAAGACCAGCAGCGAGCCGGCGAGATAGGCGGCGACGTAGTTGGGGTCCATCACCTCGCCGAAGCTGCGTTGCAGCAGGGCGCGGAACAGCACCGCCGGCAGGGCGATGTTGATGACGAAGGCGCCCAGCACCCGCATGTCCTGGCGCGGAAACAGGCCGCTGCGAACGCAGGTGTAGCCGAGGGCGATGATGAGGAAGATCGGGCCGACGATGGCCAGGATGTCGAGCAAGATGGTTCTCCGGGCGTGCGCAGGGCCGCGCCCCCGGCAAGCGGCGGACGCGGCCCTGCATCGGTGCGCGCACGCGGCGCGCCTGGTTTACTGCGGCTTCAGCGGAGTTGTGGCTTCAGCAGACTCGGGTTCGATTCCCGCCGGCGGAATCAGAACTCCTCGGTATCGATCTCGGTCTGGGTCGGCGCGTTGTAGCGCGGGCCGGTGACGGTGCGCTGGTTGACCAGTTCGCCGGCGCGCGCCAGCAGCGTCGGGTCCAGCTTCAGGTCGGCGGCGGCCAGGTTCTCTTCCAGGTGGGCGACGCTGGTGGTGCCGGGAATCGGCAGCACATGCCCGCCTTGTGCCAGCAGCCAGGCCAGCGCGAGTTGGGCCGGGGTGCAGCCGGCCTCCTGCGCCAGCGCGCGGTAGTCGTCCAGCAGCTTGAGGTTGGCGACGAGGTTGTCGCCCTGGAAGCGCGGCATGGCGCGGCGGATGTCCTTGGCGTCGAAGGCGGCCACGTCTTCCACCGTGTGGAAGGCATCCGCCAGGTAGCCGCGCGCCACCGGGCTGAAGGCGACGAAGGCGGCGCCCAGCTCGCGGCAGGTATCCAGCACCGCGATCTCGGCGTTGCGCGTCCACAGCGAGTATTCGGTCTGCACCGCGGCCACCGGATGCACCGCATGGGCGCGGCGCAGGGTGTCGGCGGAGACTTCGGACAGGCCGACCGCGCGGATCTTGCCCGCGGCCACCAGCTCGGCCATCGCGCCCATGCTGTCTTCGATGGGTACTTTCTTGTCCCAGCGGTGCAGGTAGTAGAGGTCGATGACATCGGTGCGCAGGCGGGCGAGCGCTTCGTCGCAGGTGCGCTTGATGGTTTCCGGCCGGCCGTCGATGACGCGCTTGCCGTCCACGCCGGTCATGCCGCACTTGCTCGCCAGTGTGAAGCGCGAGCGATAAGGCGACAGCACCCGGCCGACCAGGGTTTCGTTGGCGCCAAAGCCGTAGAGGGCGGCGGTGTCGAAGTGGGTGATGCCCAGGTCCAGCGCCCGCAGCAGCACCTGTTCGGCCACTTCCGGCGCCGGCGGCACGCCGTAGGCGTGGCTGAGGTTCATGCAGCCCAGGCCGATGGCGCCGACCGGGAAGGGTCCGAGATTGCGTTGATGCATGCGCAGCTCCTTGGAAATGACTGCGCCGGCGCGGGGCCGGCGGAGCATGAAACAGAAACGGAGCAGCCCGGCCGGGGCGGCTCCGTGAGGCGGTGCAGCGGCGGCGGACCACCCGGCGGCCGGGGGAAAAGCGGGCCCTCCCCTTGCCGCCGGCGCGCCCGCCGGGCCGCCGTCGCGGCCTCAGGCCATCAGGCCTTCAGCTGCTCTTCCAGCTGGGCCAGCACCTCGTAGCACGGCAGCACCTTGGCGACGCTGGAGTTGGGCTCGCGGCCTTCGCGGATGGCGGCGAAGAACTCGCGGTCCTGCAGCTCGATGCCGTTCATGGACACATCCACCTTGGAGACGTCGATCTTCTCTTCCTTGCCGTTCACCAGGTCGTCGTAACGGGCGATGTAGGTGCCGGTGTCGCCGATGTAGCGGAAGAAGGTGCCGAGCGGGCCATCGTTGTTGAACGACAGGCTGAGCGTGCAGATGGCGCCGTTGGCGGCCTTGAGCTGGATGGACATGTCCATGGCGATGCCCAGCTGCGGATGGATGGGGCCTTGCACCGCGTTGGCCTTCACGATGGGGCTGCCAGCCTGGTAGGCGAACAGGTCCACCGTGTGGGCGGCGTGGTGCCACAGCAGGTGGTCGGTCCAGCTGCGCGGCTGGCCGAGCGCGTTCATGTTGGTGCGGCGGAAGAAGTAGGTCTGCACGTCCATCTGCTGGACGTTGAACTCGCCGGCCTCGATCTTCTTGTGCACCCACTGGTGGCTGGGGTTGAAGCGGCGGGTGTGGCCGCACATGGCGACCAGGCCGGTTTCCTGCTGCAGGCGCACCACTTCCCGGGCGTCGGCCAGGGAGTCGGCCAGCGGGATCTCGACCTGCACATGCTTGCCGGCGCGCAGGCAGGCGATGGCCTGCGAGGCGTGCATCTGGGTGGGGGTGCACAGGATCACCGCGTCCACTTCCGGCAGCGCCAGGCTGTCGGCGAGGTCGGTGGTGATGTGGCCGATGCCGTATTTGTCGGCCACTTCCTTGGTCTTTTCCAAGTCGCGGCTGACCAGCGACACGACTTCGACGCCGTCGATGTTCTTGATGCCGTCCAGGTGCTTGATGCCGAAGGCGCCGGCACCGGCCAGCGCCACTTTGATCGTCTTGCTCATGTCAGTTGTTCTCCAGAATGAGATGGCCCACGGCGGTGTTGGACGCCGGGACGTGGAAGAAACGGTGCTTCACGGTCGGCTTGGCGCCACCGTTGACGTCGGCCATCGCGCCGCGCGCGATCAGCCACATGACCAGCTCGATGCCCTCGGAGCCGGCTTCGCGCACGTAGTCGATGTGCGGCATCTGAGCCAGGTCAGCCGGGTCGGCGATCAGGCGGTCGAGGAAGCGGTTGTCCCACTCGGCGTTGATCAGGCCGGCGCGAGCGCCCTGCAGCTGGTGGCTCATGCCGCCGGTGCCCCAGATCTGCACCTTGATGTCGTCGTCGTAGCTCTCGACCGCCTTGCGGATGGCCTGGCCGAGCTGGAAGCAGCGGCGGCCGGAGGGCACCGGGTACTGCACGACGTTGACGGCGAAGGGGATGACCTTGCACGGCCAGGCGTCCGGCTCGCCGAACATCAGCGACAGCGGCACGGTGAGGCCGTGGTCCACTTCCATCTTGTTCACGATGGTGAGGTCGAAATCGTCCTGAATCACGCTCTGGGCGATGTGCGAGGCCAGCTCCGGATGGCCGATGACCTTGGGCACCGGGCGCGGCCCCCAGCCCTCGTCCGCCGGGATGAACTCGGCGGCGGTGCCGATGGCGAAGGTGGGAATGAAGTCCAGGCTGAAGGCGGTGGCGTGGTCGTTGTAGACGAGGAAGATCACGTCGGGCGTGTTCTCCTTCATCCACTGCTTGGAGTACTCGTAGCCGGCGAACAGCGGCTGCCAGTAAGCCTCGCCAGTCTTCTTCAGGTCGATCGCGGCGCCGATGGCCGGTACGTGCGAGGTGTAAACGGAGGCGGAAATCTTGGCCATGGTCAGTCCTTCTTCTTGCCGGCGGCGCCTTGCGGCTGGTTCTGCGGCTGGGCGTCGCCGTTCTCGCCGAGGTAGCGGTTGCCCTCGGCGGAGCGGCCGCCCTTGATCATCATGTCGCGGTATTCCTCTTCGGTCATGCCGGTCATGCTGCCCGCCATCTGCTGGAAGCTCTTGCCGTCGGTGGCGCCGATCTTGGCGAGGAAGTAGATGTTGCCGCCGGTTCGCATGCACCAGTTGAGGTCGCGGGCGAGCACCGCCTGCTTCTGCTCCTCGGTCATCGGCCACTCGTCCAGGTAGGCCCGCTCGTCGGCCTTGAAGCGCTCGCGGTTGGCCGCCTTCATCAGCGACATGCAGAACTGGTTGAGCCAGTAGCCTTTGCGCGACTGGTCGGCATCGAAAATGATGGTGCCGGGAACGTCGGTGTATGGCTTGTCGAGTGCCATGGTGCTTCTCCTTCTATGCCGGGCGCGCCGCGCTCAGACTTCTTCCGGCCAATACAGCCGCATCGGGTTGTCGACCAGCAGCTTCTGCTGCAGCTCGGCGGTAGGGGCGATGTGGGGGATGAAATCCACCAGCAGGCCATCGTCCGGCATGTGGTCCTTGAGGTTGGGGTGCGGCCAGTCGGTGCCCCACAGCACGCGGTCGGGGAAGCTCTCGACCACCTTGCGGGCGAAGGGCACCACGTCGCGGTAGGCGTTGCGTTCGCCGTCCAGCGCACGCGGGCCGGTCACCGACAGGCGCTCCGGGCAGCTTACCTTGCTCCACACGTTTTCGTGCTCACGCATGAACTTGAGGAAAAGCTCGAACTCGGGGCCGTCGACCGGCTTGCTCACGTCTGGCCGGCCCATGTGGTCCACCACCACCGTGGTCGGCAGCGCGGTGAAGAAGTCCCACAGCTCGGGCAGGTCCACCGCCTCGAAGTAGATCACCACATGCCAGCCCAGCGGGGCGATGCGGCTGGCGATCTCCAGCAGCTCGTCCTTGGGGGTGAAGTCCACCAGGCGCTTGACGAAGTTGAAGCGCACGCCGCGCACGCCGGCTTCGTGCATCGCCTTCAGCTCGTCGTCGGTGACGCTGCGGCGCACGGTGGCCACGCCGCGGGCCTTGCCGCCGGAATGCACCAGCGCATCCACCATGGCGCGGTTGTCGGCGCCGTGGCAGGTGGCCTGGACGACCACGTTGCGGGCGAAACCGAGGTGGTCGCGCAAGGCGTAGAGCTGGTGCTTGCTGGCGTCGCAGGGGGTGTACTTGCGCTCCGGCGCGTAGGGGAATTCCGCCCCCGGACCGAACACATGGCAATGCGCGTCCACCGCACCGGCAGGGAGCTTGAACTGAGGTTTGGTCGGGCCCTGATACCAGTCGAGCCAGCCGGGGGTCTTGGTGAATTCCATGTCGCGTTCCACTAAGGCAAGTTGTTGTCGGTAGAAGGCCGGGCGGCCTGCGGGGACGCCCGGCGCGGGTTTCATCGGCTGGCGGGCTTCCAGGGCACCACACTGACCGTGTCGGCGATGTCGAAGCGCATCAGGTCTTCGCCCATCGCCAGCGGACCGTCATAGACCGTCTGCGTGGCCTGCTTGATGTCGTTCACCGACATCGGCGGGTACTTCTTGGTGGCGGGCAGCACGTAATGGGTGTAGGCCGCCAGCTTCGGCCGGGTTTCGGCGAAGATCCTGCCGGCCTGCTCCGGGGTGGAGTGGTGGTCCATGATGGGCTGCATCTTGGGGTTCTCTTCCAGCAGGCCGGGGCGGGCGGCGGCGACTTCGTGGATCAGCAGATCCACGCCCTTGCCGTACTTGAGCACGCCGGGCGAGGGCCGGGTGTCGCCGGAGATCAGCACCGAGCGGCCGCCGTAGTCGATGCGGTAGCCCACCGAAGGGTGGATCTTCTCGCCATGCTCATTGGGAAAGGCAGTGACCTTGACGCCACCCTGCTCGTACACCACGCCGCCGGCCTCATCGAACTCGGTGACGTCGAACTTCACGCCGGACAGCGGCAGGCCTTCGTCCGCCACACGCACCGCGAGGTCGTCCGCATAGGCGGCCTCCAGCCCCCTGGTGAGATTACCCAGGCCCTTGGGGCCGGTGATGCGGAAGGGCGTGGTACGCCCGCCATAAGCTGTGGATACCCAGCCGGTAAGCCACAGGTCGACGAGGCCGTTGGTGTGATCGAAGTGGTAGTGGGTCAGGAAGACATGATCCACGCTGCTCAGCGGCAGGCCGAGCTGCCACAGGCGGATGGTGACGCCGCGGCCGGCGTCGAACACCAGGTTCTGGCCGCCGGCCTGCACCAGCACCGCGCCGCCGAAGCGCTCGGCGTTGGGATTGGGCGTGCCGGTGCCCAGCAGCACCACGCTGAAATCCCTGGCGGACGGGGCTGCGGCAGCCGGCTCGGCGGCATGCGCCGCGGTGGTGGAAAAGGCAATCAGCGCAGCGGCGATGGCGCTGCCCAGGTGGTTCTTCAGTTTCATCTCACGGTCTCCTTTGGGTTGTGTTGGCCATGCCGTGCTGGGCGGGCATGTGCCTTTCTGAAATCGGTTTGCCATTGCGCCACGCTCACTCGCCGCCCTTCCCCAGGCTGCCCAGGATGCGGTCGGCCTCGGTGCGCCAGTCGGCGCTGCGGGCGAATTCGGGTGCGGCCCGGTCGCCGAACAGGCCGGCATCGGCGAGGTCGGCGATCCAGGCCTGGCGCTCGGCGGTGCCGGCGGCGGACCAGGGCACGAGGCCGGCCTCGCGCACCGTCTGCGCCACTTCGCGCACTTCCTCGCTGCGGCGGCGGCCGTGCTGGATGACGCGCTGGAAGAAATAGGCGGCCTGCTTTTCCCAGTCGATGCCAGGGAAGGTCTCATACAGCGAGGCCAGCACCGCGTTCTCCACGCCGTAGTGGCGGGCGGTGGTGAGGCTTTCGATGACCAGGGCTTCCATGCCCTTGATCATCACGCTGCGGCACATCTTGGTGGCGGAGGCTACGCCCAGGCGCACATCCGCGATCTGCGCCTCGAAGCCGAGGGATGCCAGCGCCGGCGCCAGCGCCGCCGCGTGCGGCCCGCCCAGCAGCAGCGGCACGCGGATGCGGTAAGGCGGCACCGAGGTCATCACCGCGCCTTCCACATAGCGCCCCCCTGCCCCGTCGATGATCTCCGCCGCGCGGAGCTTGGCGCCGGGCGAGGCGGAGTTGAAATCGAGGAAGAAGGTGCCGGCGGCCAGGCCGGGCGCGCAGGCCCGGGCCACGGCCACCGCCTGGCTGGCGGTGACTGCGGAGATGAGCAGCTCGCAGCCGGCGGCGACCTCGGCATGGGAGGCGGCCAGCGTGACACCCTGCGCGGCGGCATGCCGGCGCAGCGGCGCGGCGGCTGTTTCGTCCGCCAGCTTGAGGTCGAATGCGGACACGGCAACATCGAGCGCGCGCAGATCCTCGGCCAGGATGCGGCCCACCTCGCCGTAACCGATGAGGCCGACACGCAGGATGAGCGGCTGGTCCATCACAGCACCATCAGGTCCTTGCCGACGACGACTTCGCCCTTGTAGTGCTTGCGCACGCCTTCGAGCCACATCTCGTCGGTGATGCCGGGATCATCGCCCGGCACCAGATGGGTCAGCACCAGCTTCTTCACCCCGGCCTCGGCGGCCACGCGGCCGACGTCCTCGGTCGTGGTGTGGCTGGCGAGCAGGTGTTCGCGCAGGGTGGCGGCGTTGGGCACGCGCTTGAGCATGGCGTCCACGCCCGGCACGTAGATGGCCTCGTGCACCAGCACGTCGGCGCCGCTGGCGAGCTTGACGATGGCTTCGGAATAGTTGGTGTCGCCGGACACCACCACGCTGCGGTCACGCGTATCGAAGCGCAGGCCGTAGGAGTGGTGGATGGGCGGATGGATGTTGCGCGCGGCGCTGACCTTGACCTGGGCGTTCTGCAGGATCACGCCATCGCGGTCGTAGGTGCGCGTCTCCACCAGCTGGCGCGGATCGGGCTTGCCCTCGTCGCCGATGCGGGTGTCGATGTCGAACTTCATGTACTCGAAGAAGGCCTGCGTCATCTCTTCGAGCGGCGGCGGCCCATAGACGGCGACCTTGTCCTTCAGCCCGGTGGCCCAGGCGCTGTAGAGCAGGCCGCCATACTCCAGGTTGTGGTCGGAGTGCATATGGGTGAGGAAGACGTAGCGCAGGTCGCGCAGCGAGATGCCGGCCTGCACCAGCTGGCGGGCCACGCCCTGGCCGCAGTCGATGACATAGGGCACGCCATCGATCAGCAGCGCGGTGCAGGGGTTGGAGCGCTCTCCGCCCACCCGCGGGCCGCCCTTGGTGCCCACCAGGATGATGCGGGTGCCATTGGCGGCGGCCGCCGGTTGCTGCGCCCAGGCAGGCAGCCCCAGGCCGGCGGCGGCGAGGCCGCCAAAGCCGGCCAGGCCAGCCAGCAGCGCACGGCGCTGCGGGTCGGCCTGGGGTGGAAGGGACTGCTTGCCTTGGGTGTCGATCTCGTTCGCCTTCATGCTCTCTGTCTCCTCCGGGCCGGGGGTGATGGGGGCTGTGCCCCTCTTCTGCTGTAGCCGCGTTGCGGCATGGCTGCAGCGGCGCGCGGTGGCGACGCCGCTGCGGGATTCACATCGCTCGATCTACCTCGTCGAGTTGGCTCTTGCTGCTGGGGGGGCGACTGCCCCGGCGCCCTGCGGAGGACGCCGGAGCGGAAGCGGGCGGGCTGCGCCGCGGCCTCAGTCGATGTACTTCAGGCCAGCCTTTTCCAGCGGCTCGCGCATCTTGTACATGTCCAGGCCGAGCACGCCAGAGGCCAGCTTGGCGCGCTTCTCGCCTTCGAAGGACTCGCGCTTCTCGGCGGCGTCCGCCACCTGCTGGGCGATGGCGGCGGGCACCACGACCACGCCGTCCACATCCGCGATCACCACGTCGCCCGGATTCACCAGCGCGCCGGCGCACACCACCGGGATGTTCACCGAACCCAGGGTGGCCTTGATGGTGCCCTTGGCATGGATGGCCTTGGAGAACACCGGGAAGCCCATCTTCTCCAGCTCTTCGACGTCACGCACGCCGCCGTCGATGATCAGCCCCTTGGCGCCACGGGACTGGAAGGAGGTGGCGAGCAGGTCGCCGAAGAAGCCGTCTTCGTTCTCGGTGGTGCAGGCGGCCACGGCGACGTCGCCCGGCTGCAGCTGCTCGGCGGCCACATGCATCATCCAGTTGTCGCCCGGCTGCAGCAGGATGGTGACGGCGGTGCCGCAGATCTTGGCGCCGGAATACACCGGGCGCATGTAGGGCTTCATCAGGCCGACGCGGCCCATGGCCTCGTGGATGGTGGCGACGCCGAACTGGGCGAGCTTCTCCACCGCCGCCTTGTCGGCGCGGACGATGTTGCGCTTGACGATGCCGAGCTGGTTCATCGGTTGGCTCATCTTCGTTCTCTCCTTACAGGCCCTTGGCCTTGAGCGCGGCGTCCAGGCGCGGATAGACGCGGCGGGCGTTGCCCTCGTAGATCTTGTAGCGGTCTTCGGCGCTGATCGCGGCAGCCTCGATGTAGCGCTTGGTGTCGTCGTAGTAGTGGCCGGTCTCCGGGTCGATGCCGCGCACCGCGCCTATCATCTCGGAGGCGAACAGCACGTTCTCGACCGGGATCACGCGGGTCAGCAGGTCGATGCCCGGCTGGTGATAGACGCAGGTGTCGAAGAAGATGTTGTTCAGCAGGTGGTCCTTCAGCAGCGGCTTCTTCAGCTCCTGCGCCAGGCCGCGGAAACGGCCCCAGTGGTAGGGCACCGCGCCGCCGCCGTGGGGAATCACGAACTTCAGCGTCGGGAAATCCTTGAACAGGTCGGAGGTGAGGCACTGCATGAAGGCGGTGGTGTCCGCGTTCAGGTAGTGGGCGCCGGTGGTGTGGAAGCAGCTGTTGCAGCTGGTGGACACATGCACCATGGCCGGGATGTCGTACTCGACCATCTTTTCGTAGATGGGGTACCACTGGCGGTCCGACAGCGGCGGGCTGGTCCAGTGGCCGCCGGAGGGGTCCGGGTTCAGGTTGATGCCGACGAAGCCGTATTCCTTGACGCACTTTTCCAGCTCGGCGACGCAGGTCTTGGGATCGACACCGGGCGACTGCGGCAGCATCGCGGCGCCGATGAAGTTGTCCGGGAACAGCTGGGAGACGCGATAGCACAATTCATTGCAGATCGCCGCCCAGGTGGAGCTGGTATTGAAATCGCCGATGTGGTGGGCCATGAAGCTGGCGCGCGGCGAGAAGATGGTGAGGTCGGAACCACGCTCCTTCATCAAACGGAGCTGGTTCTTCTCGATGGTCTCGCGCAGTTCGTCGTCACTGATCTGCAGCTCGGAAACCTTGGGCGTGGCGGAAGGATCCTTCAGCCCGGCGATCTGGCGGTTGCGCCATTCTTCGAGCGCTTTCGGTGCGGTGGTGTAGTGACCATGACAGTCGATGATCATCGTTTTGTCCTTTTGTCGTCGTGCTCGTAACCGGCCTTGCGGGGCAGCCGCGCGGGCCGCCCCTCAATGCCAACTATTAGTGGGCGTGAACCTCTTCGGCAACCCGCTTGGCCGCACCCGAGGGCTCCGGATGGGCAAACTGCTTGATCAGCAGCGCCACCGCGGAAACCAGCGCCGGTACTGCCACCACCATGAAGATTTCGCTGAAGCTCAGCTGGCGGCGCGACAGCTCGGCCACCAGGAAGGAGCCGGCGATGCCGCCGAAGCGGCCGATGCCCAGCATCCAGGACACCCCGGTGGCGCGGCCCGCGGTCGGGTAGAAGGCGGCGGCCAGCGCCGGCAGCGAGGACTGGGCCGTGTTCATGATGGTGCCGGCGACGAACACCACCACCACCAGGGTGCCGACGCTGCCCACCACTTCACCGATGGAGAAGATGGCGACGGCGGTCAGCAGCCAGCCCACCGCGATGATGCGGTTGGCGTTGAAGCGGTCCATCAGCCAGCCGAAGAACACCGCGCCCACGCCACCCAGCGGGAACAGCGCGGCGATCAGGGTCGCCTGCCCGGGGGCGAGGCCAGCGTCCTTGAACAGCACCGGCATCCAGTTCATCAGCGCGTAGAAGATCACCAGGCCCATGAAGTAGGACAGCCACAGCATCACGGTGCCGACGGCGTAGGCGCGCGAGAACACCACGCCCAGGCCGCTCTTGCCGTCAGCAACCGCCTTGGTTTCGCTCATGACGAAGGCGGTGGCCGAAGACGCGGTGGCGGAGATGCGGCTCAGCACGGCGCGGATGCGCTCGGCCGGCTGCGCCTTGGCGACCATGTAGCGCACCGATTCCGGCAGCAGCACAACCAGCAGCACGACCAGCAGCAGCGGCGCGATGCCACCCAGCGTCAGCACGCTGCGCCAGCCCCACTGCGGAATCATCCACGCCGCCAGGAAGCCGCCGAAGGCCGCGCCCAGCGGGAAGCCGCAGAACATGGCGTTGGTGATCATGGCGCGGCGCTTGTCCGGGCAGTACTCGCTCATCAGCGTGACCGCGTTCGGCATGGCCGCGCCCAGGCCGAGGCCGGTGACGAAGCGCAGCTCGGTGAGCATCTTCAGATCGGTGGCGAAGGACGAGGCCAGGCAGGCCAGGCCGAACACCAGCACGGAGCCGACCAGCACGCGCTTGCGGCCGAGGCGGTCGGCCAGCGGGCCGGCCGAGAGCGCGCCGGCGGCGAGGCCGAACAGCGCAGCGCTGAGTACCGGCGCCAGCTCGGGTTTGCTGACACCCCATTCCTGGATCAGCGACGGCGCGATGTAGCCGATGGCGGCAGTGTCGAAGCCGTCCAGCAGCACAATGAAGAAACACAGGCCGAAGATGGCCCACTGGAACCGGGAAAAAGGCTGCCCGTTGATAAACGCCTGCACGTCCACAGGCTGCTGCTTGCTCATTGCGTGTCTCCGATGAGCGAGTGAATGGGACGCTCTCTGGCGTTTGAAGGGGATCGTTTCCGGATGCGCCAGCCTCGCTGGGAAGGCGCTCCGGCTCGCCGTTTGGGTGGATTAACTTGAAACGGGGCCGCTTACGGTTTCCAGACCGAGGCCGGCACCATCACCTCGCCGCGCATCAGCAGGCGCGCGGTGCGCAACAACGCCGCACGGGTGACGTTCTGCGGGTTCGCCGGATCGAGCGCGAGCTCGACCGAGAACTCGCCGGTGGGATGCTCCACCGAAACCTTCTTGGCGTCGCCCTCAGGCACCACCGCGATGCCCTCGGTGACCGAGCCTTCGAGCACGCAGGCGGTAGCCACCGTCACTGCGGCGAGCACGCCGATGGCGTCGTGGCAGACGTGCGGGATGAAGCTGCGGGTGGTAAGGCTGCCGCCATCGCGCGGCGCGGCGATCAGCGTCATCTTCGGGTAGTTCTTGGCACTGACGTCGCCCAGCCCCATGGCGTGGCCACAGGCCAGGCGCAGGCGCTCGATGCGGGCCTTGAGCTCGGTGTCGGCGTTCAGCTCGGCCACCGTCTCGTAGCCGGTACGGCCGACGTCGGCGGCGCGGAAGATCACCAGCGGCATGCCGTTGTCGATGCAGGTGACCTCGACGCCGTCGATCACGTCGCGCACCTTGCCGGTGGGCAGCAGGCCGGAACACACCGAGCCGGCGGTATCCAGGAAGTTGATGGTGATGGGTGCCGACGAACCGGGAACGCCGTCGATGCGGGCATCGCCCTCGTACTCCACCACGCCGCCCGGGGTCCGTACGGTGATGTCGCACTGCATGTCGGTGTTCAGCGTGAGCACGCGGAAGGTGGAGGTCTCGCCCTGCGGCTGGACCAGGCCGGTCTCCAGCGCGAAGGGCACCACCGCCGCCAGCATGTTGCCGCAGTTGGGGGTGGTATCCACCGTGTCCTTCTCCGGCTGCAACTGGGCGAAGAGGAAATCCAGATCCACGCCCGGCACCTCGCTGCGGCGGACGATGCCGACCTTGCTGGTGAGGGGGTGGGCACCGCCCAGGCCGTCGATCTGGCGGCGGTCGGGCGACCCCATCACAGCCAGCAGCACACGGTCGCGGGTGGCGATGTCGGCGGGCAGGTCGGACTCCTTGAAGAAGGGTCCGCGCGAGGTGCCGCCACGCATGAACAGGGTCGGGATAGGGGTTTGCATGGGATGATTATGGGAGCCGCCAACCCGGTTCGACAGGGGCGGGCCGCTCTATCAGCTATTCCTTTTTGCGATATCATCGCTGCAGTTATTCTCTCCTTGGCAGTGCGCAGCATGGATCTGAAGCAGCTGGAATACTTCGTCCGGGTAGCGGAACTGGGCAGCTTCACCCGCGCCTCCATCGCCCTGGACATCGCCCAGCCGGCGCTGAGCCGGCAGGTGCGGCTGCTGGAGGTGGAGCTGCGCCAGAGCCTGCTGATCCGCAACGGCCGCGGCGTGACCACCACCGAGGCCGGCAAGCTGCTGCTGGAGCATGGCCGCGGCGTGCTGCACCAGATAGAGCGCGCCAAGGAGGAACTGGCGCGGGTGCGCGGCACCCTGAGCGGCCGCGTCGCCCTCGGCCTGCCGCCCAGCCTGTCCAAGGTGCTCACGGTGCCGCTGACGCGGGAGTTCCGCGCCCGCCTGCCGGAAGCCTCGCTGTCCATCACCGAAGGCCTGTCCACCACCATGCAGGAATCCCTGGTGAGCGGCCGGCTGGATATCGCGGTGCTGTACAACGCGGTGGCTTCGCCGGACGTGGACCTGATCCCGCTGCTGGAAGAAGAGCTCTTCCTCATCGAGCGCAAGAGCGGCGCCGGCCCGCAGCCGGTGATCCTGAAGGAGATCGCCGCCCGCGAACTGGTGATTCCCAGCCGGCCGCACGCGATGCGCATGCTGATCGAATCCGAGCTGGCCAACATCGGCTGCCGGCCGCGCATCGCGCTGGAGATAGACAGCGTGGCCGCCATCCTCGACCTGGTGGCGGACGGCGCCGGCAGCGCGGTGCTGACGATGAACGCGGTGACCGCCTCCGGCAAGGCGGATGCCTTCGACGTCCATCCCATCGTCTCGCCCTCGGTGCGCAGCAAGCTGATGCTGGCCATCAGCTCGCGCCGGCCGGCGACGCTGACGCAGCAGGCCATGCTGGAGCTGATCGCCGAAACCGCCAGCGGCCTGGTGGCCGGCGCCACCCCGGCGGGCATCCCCGCCGCCACGGCCCCTGCGCCCCGCCGGACCGTGTCGAAGTCCTCATAAAACGCTAAAGGAATACCCCGGCCGTACCGCTAAGGGGGTATCTTTCCCCACGCAGGGCAGTCCGCCTGCACCGGCGGGCGGCTCGGCAAGGCCCTCCGGCGCAACACGCAAACGACACAACGATGCCGCCAGCAAGGCGGCCGGAGGAGACTATGACGCGCCCCACCTCGCGCGCGGCGGGCAAGAGCCTGGCCGTCCGTACCCTGCTCTACCTCGCCATCCTGCTGCAGATCGGCCTCGCCCTCGTCCTCGGCCTGCTGGGCATCAAGGGCATGTATTCCACCCTCAGCGGGCTGGATGGCGTCTATAACCAGCGGGTGATTCCGCTGCGCGACCTCAAGGTCATCTCGGACGAATACGCGGTCGCCATCGTCAATGCCACCCAGAAGGTGCGCGACGGCACGCTGACGCCGGAGGACGGCGCCGCCGCGATGGAGAAGGCGCACAAACTGATCGGCGAGAAATGGCAGGCCTTCCGCGCCGGCCAGCTCTCCCCGCGTGAGCAGGAGCTGGTGAAGACCGCCGAGCCGCTGATGGCCACCGGCGACAAACTGGTCACCGAGATGATCGAGAAGCTCAAGCTCGGTGCCCTGAGCGAGATCCACGCGGTGGCCGAGCGGGTGCTCTACCCCACCATGGATCCAATCTCGGCGGTGATCCGCGAGCTGATCGAAGCCCAGCTCGAAAGCGCCCGCCACGAGTACGAACAGGAGCAGGCCGCCTTCCAGCAGGCGGTGGTGGTGATGCTGGCGATGATCCTGCTGGCGGCCGCCATCTCCGGCATCGGCGGCTTCATCTTCGCCCGCAACTTCCTCATGCGGCCGCTGGAAGATGCCCGCCGCTTCGCCACCGACATCGCCGGCGGCAACCTCGCCACCGAGATCCGCATCCACCGCGACGACGAGATCGGCAGCCTGGCGATGGCCCTGCGCAGCATGCAGCAGGAGTTGCGCAACATGGTGCGGCTGATCCAGGACAACGCCGAGCGCATCGCCTCCGCCAGCGAGAACCTGGCCGGCAACACCGGCGCCATCTCCACCGCCAGCGCCCAGCAATCCGGCGCGGCGGAGTCCATCGCCGCCGCCATCGAGCAGATGACCACCTCCATCACCCACGTCTCCGCCTTCACCGCGGATGCGCGCAAGATCGCCACCGAGTCCGGCGACACTGCGCAGAACGGCGCCGAGGTGATACGCCGGGTGGTGGGCGACATCCAGCGTGTGGCCCAGTCGGTGGACCAGTCCGCCGAAGCCATCCGCAACCTCGGCCAGCAGTCCAAGGAGATCGCCACCGTGGTCACCGTGATCAAGGAGGTGGCGGACCAGACCAATCTGCTGGCGCTGAACGCCGCCATCGAGGCTGCCCGCGCGGGCGAACAGGGCCGCGGCTTCGCCGTCGTGGCGGATGAAGTGCGCAAGCTGGCCGAACGCACCGCTGCCTCCACCGAGGACATCGCCCGCATCGTCGGCCTGATCACCACCGGCACCGATTCCGCGGTTCGCGCGATGGACGAGCAGGTGCGCGGCGTGCAGCGCAGCGTCGCCCTGGCCGGCGAGGCCGGCGAGGCCATCGCCCGCATCAACGATTCCTCGCAGCAGGTGGTGTCTACGGTGAGCGACGTTTCCTCCGCGCTGGACGAGCAGGCCACCACCAGCACCGAGATCGCCCGCGGCATCGAGGAAATCGCCGCCATGAGCGGCCGCAACCGCGAATCCACCCAGGAGGTGGACGACGCCACCCGCGAACTGGCCGGCCTGTCCCAGCAGCTGCGGGAAACGGTGCGCCGCTTCCGTCTCTGAGCGGCGGCAAGGAAGAAGCGCCGGCGGCCTCGATGGCCGTCGGCGCTTTTTTTGGCTGTCGCTTGCGCGCGAGCCGGGCTGACGCTGCCGGGGGCGGCGCCAGCTGCCTCGGCCTCAACAGCCGATGGCAGACAGATCCAGCCGGCCTTCCGCCACCGGCGGGCACCAGAAGTAGCCGCCGGTGAGCGGTCGGGTGAAGCGGTACAGCGCGTCCACCACGCCATCCTCGGCGCCGCTCATGCGGTGCAGCTGGGCCTCGAAGGCGTCGAAGGACTTGCCGAAGGCGAGAAACAGCAGGCCGGCGTTGCGGCCCTCCGCCCAGGGCATGGAGCGGCGCAGCACGAAGGCTTCCGGGTCGAAGTCCTCCTGCGCGGTGCGCTTGACGTGGGCTGACTCCGGCGCGTCTTCAAGTTCCTCGTTGTCCGAGCGGCGGCGGCCGATGGAATTGTCCTGGTCCTCGCCGCTCATGGCGTCGAAGCGGGCAAAGTCGTGCCGCCAGTGCTGGATGGCGGCGAAGCTGGCGCCGCCGGCATCGAAGGCCGCGGCCAGCGCCGCCTCGCCTTCCGGGTTCTCGGTGCCGTCCTCGTAGCCGGTCAGGTCGCGGCCTTCCTTGTAGCGGAAGGCGTCAGTGCCGCGCTCCAGCAACAGCGCCGGCGCCAGCGCCTGCTCGATGCCGCGGGCGCGCTCGAACAGCGCGCCGCGGTCATCGCCGCGCAGCCACACCCACAAGTCCCACGGCGTGGACGGCACCGCGACTTCCCCCGCGGAGCCTTCCGGGAAGACGCGCAGACCTGCCACCTCCTTGCCGAGCGCCTGCACCAGCGGCAGGCCCAGGCCCACCACCACGCCATCGTCGATCTGCAGCGCGCGCAGCGCTTGCACGGCTGTACCCAGTGCATCCGCCTGGGCGATGCGGAAGAACAGATGTCTCGCCATCGAGGGAACCGGGGCCAGGATGCCCGGTTGGAAATCGCTCATGACAACTCCAGTGAGAGTGAAGGGAGAAAGAGGCAAGGGCGCGGCCGGAGCGCGGCGGCCGGCATGGTACAGGCTGGCGCCGCGGCGCGACATGCGCAGGATCAGAGGCCATCCGCCGCCGGCGGCGCCCAGCGTTCGGAGCGCAGCGCCGCCGCCACCGCCATCGCCCGCGCCTGCTGCAGGGCAGCAGCGGCCTCCTCCGGGTCATCCTGGTCGGAGAACACGGCTGCCGCATCCACCTCGCGACAGGCGCGCAGGGCCAGCCGCAGCATCGGCGCCTTGGGATAGCGGCGGCTGGCGCGGCCGGGAAAGGCGCGGAAGTCGCACTCGCACAGGCACAGCAGGCGCTCGAAACGCTCCTCGCGCTCGAAGGCGTCCACCCGCTCCAGCAGGGCGGCAATGGAACCGGCGCGCATTTCCGCCGCCCGGTGCACCCGCTCGCATTCCGCCAACGCCAGCAAGGCCAGGTCACGATACTCGGCCGGCAGCCGGTTGCGCTCACAGATGGCCTCGATGCGGGGGCGCCCGCGCTCCATGTGGCGGTAGTGCGCCGGCAGGTGTTCCCGCGGCGAATCGGACTTGCCGACGTTGAACACCAGCGCGGCAAACCGCAGCGCCGCCGGCGCTCCGCAGCGCGCCGCCTCGTCCACCACCCGCAGCAGGTGTTCGCCGATGTCCACCTCCGCCGGATCGTCCGCGCTTTGTGGCACACCGAACAGGGCGTCCACCTCGGGCAGGAACACCGCCAGCGCACCACAATCGCGCAGCACCCGCAGCATGCGCGAAGGCGCCGCAGCCAGCAGCCCGCGTTCGAACTCGGCCCACAGCGCCGCATCGCCGGCGGTGAGCAGCGCGCCGTCGGCCACGGCGTGGCGCATCAGGCCCAGGGTTTCGCCATCCATGCCCGCCCCGTCGCCCGCTGTCAGCGCCGCCAGCCGCATCAGGTTGAGGCCAGGATCGGCGGGCGGCGGCTCGGGAAGGCCACGGAGGAAGTCAGCGCACATGAGGGGAACCGGAAGCTTGAATCCCCGAGGGCGAGCAAGATGCGCGCCATTGTCTTCAGCACCGGGTTATCCCCGGCCCCCGCCGCCCTGCCCATTTTTCGCCGACGGCGCTTCAGCCCGGCGCCTGTCACAGGCGCTGTCCGGCCTCCGCCAGAGCCGCTGCGACCCGCTCCACGGTCTCTCCCCATCCACCCCACTCTCTCTGCCGGAAGAGTCGCGTGGCCGGGTACCAGGGGGTGTCGTCCCGATTCAGCAGCCAGCGCCAGTCGGGCAGGAAAGGAAGCAGCACCCAGGCGGGACGGCCCAGGGCACCGGCGAGGTGTACCGGTGAGCTGTCGATGGAGATCAGCAGGTCCACCTCGCACAGGATGGCGGCGGTGTCCTCGAAATCGCGGATGTCGCCGCTCAGGCTCACCACCGGCATGCCGGGCGGCGGCGTCAGCGCCTGGGCTTCGGCCGGACCCTTCTGGATGGAGAACAGGCTGACGCCGGCTTGCGCCAGCGGTTTGAGCATCTCCAGCGTCATCGACCGGTTGCCGTCGTTGGGGTGCGAGGGGCGGCCGGCCCAGAGGAAGGCGACCTTCATCCCCGGGTAGGGCGCGAGCCGCTCCCGCCACAGTGCGCGCCGTTCGGGCAGCGCCTGCAAGTAGGGTACGGGCTCGCCGGGCAGATCGGCCAGCTTGAGCCCCATGATCATCGGCAGGCTCATCAGCTCGCAGTGGAAGTCGAAGGCCGGCGGCAGGTCGCCGCGCAGGGTGATCGCGTCATGCCCCTGCATGCGGCTGGCCAGGCCGGCGGTTTCACGATTGACATCGAAAACGACACGCGCCTGGCTGCGTGCCTTGGCCCAGGCCACCATGCGCATGAACTGGAAGGTATCGCCGTAACCCTGTTCGTCGTGGATCAGCAGCGTCTTGCCGGGGATGGGTCTGCCGTCCCATCGCGGCTTCTGCACCTTGCGCTCGATGCGGCTGGTGTGCGGCAGGCTGTAGCGGAAGGCGTACTCCCGCCAGCCCCGTTCGAAATCGCCCAGCAGCAGCCGGGTTTCGGCCAGATCGAAGCGGACGGCGAGATCGCCGGGCATCTGGTCCGCCACCATCTGCTGTATCGGCAGTGACTCCGCCGCCCTGCCCTGTACCCGCAGGGCGTGGGCGAGCAGCAGCCACAGCGGCGCCGGCCCCGAGCCGCCGGCCAGATGCGGCTTGATCCAGGCCTCGACCTCGGCGCCACGGCCGGCTGCCAGCAAGGCGCGCAGTTGCGGCTCGACAGCGGCGAGATTGATGGGGGCAGCGTTCATCCGTGTCCAGGACCTCAAGCGATGCGGCTTGCTTCCACGGGCTTCCCCTCCACGCCTTCAACACCCAGCGCAGCCAGCAGGGGCCCGAGTTGCCGGGCATAGGGCTTCCACCGGCCTACGCTGCTGTTGAACAGGGGCTGGCGGACCTGATTGACGCTGGCGGTTCTGACCAGCCGGCGGGTCTGGTGGAAGTCCAGGCAGGCCGGGCTCCACGCCAGCCCGCAGAACGCCAGCAGGCGACGGACGCAGCCTTCCAGGTCGGCGACCAGTTCCTCGTATTCGATCTCGAAGAAGCGGTCTGCCGGCAACACCGCCCGCCAGTGCGCCATCAGGCGCTCGTAGGCCCGGTAGAACAGGCCGAGTTCGGTCTGGTCGTAGGCGAACAATTGCTCGCGGGTAAAGAGCTTGGAATAGCAGGACAGGCAAGTGTCCACCGGGTTGCGCCGCACATGGATGATGCGGGCTCCCGGGAGGATGCGGTTGATGAAGCCAGCGTGGAAGAAGTTGGAGGGCATCTTGTCCACCATGTACGCGTGGCTGCCCGCCCTCGTGCGCAGGCTTTCCAGATAGCGCCGGCCCAGCGCGGCCTCCGTTTCCAGCGGCAGCTGGGACGCGCCGGCGGGATAGGACAGCCCGCACTGCGTCAGGTGATGGATGTCCGCCAGTTCCCCGGCACCGAACACCTGCGGATGCGACGCCAGTATCTGCTCCACCAGGGAGGTGCCCGACCTCGGCATGCCGAGCACGAACAAGGCGGCTTCGCTGCCGGCGACTTCGGCGCGCGGCCGCGCCATCGCTTCGGCGGAAAAGGCCGTCGCGATGGATGCCATCCATTGGTCGGTGGCGGCGCTGTCGTACGAGAAGGTAGCGCGCTTGCTGCGATTGGCCTCGTCCAGGTAGGCGAAGGCCCGCTCCGGTTCGCCGAGGTCCATCCAGGCCTTGGCCAGGGCAAAACCGAGGGCGATGCGGTCGCTGAGCACCTGCACGCCATCCGGCGCCAGCAGCGCTTCCATTGCGGCGAGCGCGGGGTCGTCCGGCGCGGTGAAGCGGTGCAGGTCGGAGAAATTGAACCAGGCCCCCGCCGCACGCGGAAAACGCGCGAGCAACGCGTCGAAAGCCTGTTCCGCCTTATCCCGCTCGCCCAATTCCATCAGCAGGCTGGCACGGTTGAGCAGCGCCTTTTCCGGCGCGAAACCCAGGGCTAACGCCGAGCGCTCGAAAGCGGCCAGAGCCTCGGCAGTGTTGCCACGGGCCTGCAGCACTTCTCCCAGGGCGTTCTGGGCCTCGCCGTTGTCCGGCAGGCTGGCGACCGCCCTGCGGACTTCCACCAACGCTTCGTCCAGCCGGTTCAGATAGCTCAAGGCTTTCGCCTTTACCACCATGGCGCCGACATGCAGCGGGGCAAAATTCGTCAAGGCGTCTGCCCAGCGCAGCGCTTGCTCGTAGCGGCCGGCAGCCAGCTCCGCAGCGCCCGCGTTGATGTAGGCGTCGGCCAGCCGGGGGTTGATGTCGATGGCACGACGGGCGTCGGCCAGGGCCTCGTCCAACAGCCCCAGTTCGGTCAGCAGGTTGGCCCGGTTGCTGAAGGCTTCAGCATAGGCCGGCGCCAGGGCCAGCGCCGCCTCATAACAACGGCGGGCCTCCGCCAGCCTGCCCATGCGCTTGAGGGTGTTACCGAGGTTGTTGTGGGCTTCGGGCGAGCCCGGTTGCAGGGCTGCCACCCGCTGCAGGCAATGCAGGCTTTCCTCCAGCTTGCCGGCCTCCTGCAGGATGATGCCGAGGTTGTTCCACCCCGCCACCAGTGTGTTTTCCAGCGTCACCGCCCGCCGCGCCGCCTGCTCGGCCTCTTCCAGCAGCCCCTTCTGCCTGCACATCTCGGCCAGGTTGCTGAGGAAGGCGGCCGGCACCCGGGGCGCGAGGCAGGCCTTGCGCAAGTGGTCGATGGCGAGGTCGAGATTGCCGTAGGCATGCGCCATCAAGCCCATCAGGTGCAGGGCGTCGGACTGCCCGGGCCACAATGCCAGCACATGCTGGCAGAGCCGCTCCGCCTGGTCGGCATGGCCTGCGTTCCAGTGCGCCTGGGCCTGCCCCAGCGCCTGTTCCACGGTTATCTGCTGGGGTTGCTGAGGTGAGGTCATGGCTGGGCTGGGCGGAATGGGAGCGTGTGACTATAGATCACCGGACCGGCGACCGAGACAGGTCTGCCACGGGAAACACAGGCCACCTGCGTTTCCCGACAGCGCGGGACCGACAGGTGGCCAGGGGGCATCGCGAGGGCCGGGCTGCCCGCGCCGAGCCGGGCATCACCGCGGCCGCGGCTCGCCCGGCACGCGGGGAAGAGGCGGGATCAGAAATCCCAGCTGGCGCGCAGTACCCCGGTGTGAGCCTGGTAGGCATGGCGGAAGTCGCCGTTGTACTCCAGACGCAGCTTGACGCCGTTCTTCTTGTCCAGCGTCGCGCCCACCCCCACGGTGACGCCATCCGCACTCAGCCTGGTGGAGGATGAAGTGAAAGCGACGCCACCCATCGCGCCACTGGTGCGAATCGCTCCGTCCTCGTACTCGTGCAGCCAGGCCACCTTCACATCGGGTGCAAGCCGGCCGGCTGCGGTATCGAAGCTGGCGGAGAGTTTCACGCCCAGTTCCTGGGTCAGCACGTCGGTGCTGAGGTGATCCACCTTGAGATTGGCAGCACCGGCGCCGTGTTCGGTATAGCCGTCGTTCTCCAGCCGCGCGGCCATCAAGCTGAACTGCGGTGTCAGGGTGAGGTTCTGGTTGAGCGGGAAGTCGTAGCCCACCGTGACCTGGCCGAGGTATTGCTCGCCGTCGTAGTCGGCCTTGGCCTTGACCCCGAGGAAGTCGATGCGGCGGCTCTGGTCATAGCGGTTGACGCCGATGCCGAGCTGCCCGGCGATCGACAGCCGGCCATCTGCCCAGTCCGGCAGCCACAGGCTGTAGGCGGTCACTTGGTAAGTGTCGGCCTGCGTCTTGCTGCCTGAGGAAACACCCCTGCCGTCGAGATCGTTCCGGATCCAGCTGAAGGCCAGGCCAGCCATGAAGCTGGGGCTGGCGTACCAATCCGCACCAATCACGAAGCCAGCACTGCTGGCGCGGTAGCCGGCCGCCTTGCGGGAGTTGTCGCGATCGGCCACACCGCCCACCAGCTCGCCCCAGAACGCGCCCCGCTGGCCCAGCAGGCCGTCGCCGGAAGATTGCCCGGTGAGACCCGCCATCTGGGCCACCGCGTTGCGGTCACTGCCGTTCATCACGCCAGCGATCATCTCCTGATGCTGGCCGATCGCCATCGCCACCGGCTTCACCGCGGTGGAGATCAGTTGCGGCGTCAGCTGATTGGGGGCCAACTGTGCTACGCCCACCTGCTGCTCGCCCTCGGACAAGGCACCCAGCGGCGCCAGCACGTCGGACTGGAAGGCAGCGGCAGCCGGGGTGACGCCGCTACTGGAGGCGATTGCCGCAATCCTGTCCAGCGCCACGCCCATGCCAGTGGCGAAGCCGCCCTGCTGCTGGCCGATACGGGTGTACTCCGTGGTCGGAACGCCTCCCCCATCTCCCACAGTCAGCACCAACTGGGTGTTGCCGCCCACCGTGACCAGGCTGCCAGTGACCACATAGCCGCTGGCGTAGTAGGACAGGTTGCCGAGGCTCAGGCCGCTGCCCGCGGAAACGATGGTGTAGGTGCCCTCCTGTACGCTGCCGCCGCCCAATGCCTGCATGTTGATGAACCCGCCGGTCAGCGACGCATTGCCGCTGACGAGCAGGTTGCCGTAGCTGGATGACGAAACGCCGACAATCAGCCCACCGGTGCTCTGGGTGTAGTTACCGGTGATGCTGATCGCCTCATTGACCATCAGCACGCCGCCGCTATTCACGACCGCGTTGGAGCCGACGTTGATGTTGCTGTTCAGCAACTGCACGCCTCCTCCGAGGAACAGCACATTCGCCGCGGTACTACTGATGGTGCCGATACCCCCGCCGTAACCGGTCAACGTGCCCGGTGCAGAGATGGTTCCGCCAGTGATACTCAACGCATTGGTGGAGGTGTTGACGATGTTGCCGGCGATCACGCCGGCATTCCGGATAGTGCCCAATTGACCGGATGAGAAGATCGCATTGACGCTGCCGGTCACCAGCCCCTGGTTATGAAGCAGCCCGATGGTGCCGTCATTCACGACACCGAGCTGCCCCTGGATCGTCCCCGAGGAATTCAACTCGGAAATACTGGAGGCCGAACCGTAGTTGTAGATGCCTATCGTGCCGCCGACGATGGAACCATCGTTGCTGATGGTACCTATGCTGCCCAGGTTCCTGACGCCCGCCCCCGTGCCGATCAAGGCGCCGGAATTGGTCAGCGTGCCCAGGGAGCCGGTGGAAGCGACATATACCGGATTGAAAGCATTCAGCATGCCGCTGTTATCCAGCGAGGCCAGCGAGGCGCCAATGTAATTGTTGCCTCCGGTGAGGGAGAGGCTGTTTCCCGTCACCGAGCCGGCAAGCTCCAGCCCTTCCACATCCGAGGCATAGCTGAGGCCGGTAAAGGTGGAGCCGGAACCACCGCTCACCGCGAGCACGCTGCCTTGATTGACGAGGTTATTGGCGCTGGCGGAGAAACCGCCCAATTCGATCTCACCGCCAGTGATATTGGCCGCACCGGTCACCGTCAGCCCGGCGGATGAAGAATCGAGTTGCAGCGAGCCCGTCGTCTGGAGATAGGTGCCCGTCATCGTCACCTGATTGCTCAGCAGCAACTGGGCGCCGGTATTGGCAATCGTATGGCCGGTGGCAACGATATTGTCATTCAGCAGCAACGCACCACCACTGAAGACGACATTCGCGGTGGTGCTGGTGATCGTTCCCTTGTCGGCGGATCCCGTTCCGCCGCTGACGCCGGTAAAGGTGCCGATAGTGCCGCCGCTTCCGCCAACGATGGTGAGCGCATTGGCGGAAGTATTGCCGATATTGCCCGCGATCAAACCTGAATTGACCACGGAGCCTATGGTGCCTGCCCCGTCATTCTGGATTGCTGTTGCGGCGCTAAGGGTGCCGCTATTGGTCAGCGTACCGATGCTGCCGGAATTGGAAATACCTATGCCACTGGAACTAACGATGAAGCCATCGTTGTCAATTGAATCGATATGACCTTGAGCTGAATTCCATATTCCCGCCTGATCACCGGAGATCGTTCCTCCGGTGTTCTCCAGGCTGATTATCGTGGCTTCGTTACCGATCCCGTATAGGGGGCCGCTGATCATCCCGGAGTTGGTGACGGTTCCAATCGTAGATCCGCCGTAATTGAAAATACCCGACGAATTACTGGTTATGGTTCCGCTCGCCTGATTCTCTATGAGGCCGATATACCCGCCATTGCTGCTGACGATACCGTTGCTTGTCAAAGAGCCGGAGCCACTCCCGGTAATCAGGCCGGCATTGATGATGGTGCCTATCGTGCCGCTGGTGGCGTCGCCAATGAAACCACTATTACTGATGCCAGCGTATTGGCCGACTATGGTTCCGCTAATCTGGTTGTGGATCAGGCCTATAGTCGCCACATTGTGGATACCGGCCGACAGTGCAGCCGACGCAGAAAGGGTCCCCGCATTGGACAGGGTGCCTATGCTGCCACCTGCGTTGAAAAGACCCCTGTCGCTCGCACTGATCAGGCCGTCATTGATCAGGGAGTCGAGGATGGACGAATTGCTCTGAAGACCTATCGCTCCACCCGAGATGGTGGAGCTCACGGCAATAGCCAAGCTGGTCAGGCCGCTGCCGACGAAAGCCGGTCCATCACATGCAACCCCGCTGGTATCGAATACCGCTGTATTAATGGTTCCGCAGGGCGCGGCCTGAGCCGGATGTTGCGCCAGGACAGCCAGGGACAGCCCCAGCAGTGAAGTCGTTACCGGCAGGTTGTTCCTCTTCAATGTCCCTCTCCTATTATGCTAGGCCCGACCGCCTGCAAGCCGAAAACCGGCCCCATTCCCGGCCGGGTGCAATTACCCACTTCGCGAGGAAGGATCCGGCCGCCAGTCATTCAGAGTATAAAAGACAAAAGCGCGCCCAGGCCATGCCGGTGGCAAGCCCGCAACATCACGCAGCGGTACAGCCCCATTCCCGACGGACGCGAAAAGGGAAATCCGGTATGCCGCCCTCTGCATCAACCCGGAATGGAGCGGTATCCCTTGTCGTCGCTAGTTACGACCCAACGCGGCATTTCCTTAAAACAGCCCAGGACTGCCGGCGCGCTCGGAAGCTGCGCCGCTACCAAACCCACGACACAACTGAATGGACATTCATGCGGAAATCGAAGCCAGATTCATCCGGAGGCTGGAAATGACAAAGGCCCTTGCGGGCCTCGATGAATTCTGGCGGAGAGGGCGGGATTCGAACCCGCGTTAGGGTATTACCCTAAACACGCTTTCCAGGCGTGCGACTTAAACCACTCATCCACCTCTCCGTGGAAGCCGCGCATTGTAGCCGCAAGTCGGGCGATATGGAAGCCCTGCTTCGACGCTGCCACGAGCGCCGGCTCAGGCTTTCTTCACCGTTCCTTCCTCCTGCTCCGGCAGATGCGGATAGCGCACGTAATCCACCAGATCCTGGATCTCCCGCGGCGGTGGCCTGGTGCACAGGCTGACCAGCACGATCACCGCAAAGCCCAGCGGCACGCCGAACACACCGGCCGAAATGGGGTTGATGTCAAACCAGGCGTTGGCCGCCGCGCCGCCGAAGAAGGGATGGGTGCGGAAAGCGTAGTAGAGGGTGATGCTCAGCCCGGCCAGCATGCCGGCCACCGCGCCGGGGCGGTTGGCACGTTTCCAGAAGATGCCCAGCACCAACGCCGGGAAGAAGGCGGCAGCGCCGATGGAGAAGGCGAAGCCGACCATGAACAGGATGTTGTCCGGCCGCAGCGAGGCCACCCAGGCGGCCACCGCCGCCACCACCAGCAGCTGCGACTTGGAGATGACCAGGCGGCGGTGGGTGGAGGCACGCGGGTTGATCACCTTGTAGTAGAGGTCGTGCGACAGCGCATTCGAGATGGTCAGCAGCAGGCCGTCGGCGGTGGATAGCGCCGCCGCCAGCCCGCCGGCGGCGACCAGGCCGGAGAACACGTAGGGCAAGCCGGCGATCTCCGGCGTGGCGAGCAGGATCACGTCGGTGTTCAGGCTCAGCTCCGCCAGCTGCAGGATGCCGTCGCCGTTGATGTCGTCGATGCGCACCAGCCCGACCTTGCCCCACGATGCCACCCAGCCCGGCAGCACCGCCAGGCTGGAGCCCACCACATTGGTGTACACCTCCCATTTGGCGAACACCGCGTAGGCCGGCGCGGTGACGTAGAGCAGGAAGATGAAGACGATGGACCAGAACACCGAGCGGCGCGCATCCACCACGCCGGGCGTGGTGTAGTAGCGCGCCAGCACATGGGGTAGCGCTGCGGTGCCGACCATGAGCACGAAGACCAGCGCCAGGAAGTTGTTGCGCTTGGCGACCGACTCCTCCTCCGTTGCCCCGGGATGCGCCTCGGCATGGCGCGGTGGCGGCCTGGCGCGCTCCAGCGCCTCGGCGCGGGCGCGCTCCCAGGCCACCCTCGCCTCCTCCGGCGAGCGCGGCAGGTCTCGCAGCGCACGCTCGGTGAGGGCGATGTCGCGCGCCGGAGCACTATCCGCGCGCAGCTGGTGCAGGCGCTCGATCAGGCCGCGCCGCTCCGCATCCAGCGACTCCGGCAGCGTGGATATCTTGGTGCCGTAATCTTCCGCCCGGTAGCGGTACATGCTGCGCACCTCCACCTCCTCCGGCGCGTCGAACAGCATCTCCTCCCGCTGGGAAAGCTGGCTCAGCACCGCGCCATAGGCCGCCTGCGGAATCGGCACGCCGGTGAGCTTGTAAGACAGGATGCCGACCGGAACCAGATAGGCGATGATCAGGATCACGTACTGCGCCACCTGGGTCCAGGTGACCGCCCGCATGCCGCCGAGGAAGGAGCACACCAGGATGCCGGCGAGGCCGACGAAGAGGCCGATCTCGAACTCGACGCTGACGAAACGGCTGGCGATCAGGCCAACGCCATAGATTTGCGCCACCAGGTAGACGAAGCTCGCCAGGATGGTGGCGCCTATGCCGACCAGCCGGGCGACGTTGCCCTCGTAGCGGGCGCCGAGGAAATCCGGAATGGTGTACTGGCCGAACTTGCGCAGGTAGGGCGCCAGCAGCAGCGCCACCAGCACGAAGCCGCCGGTCCAGCCGGTGACGAAGGCCAGGCCCTCGAAGCCGGTGAAGTACAGCGTGCCGGCGAGGCCGATGAAGGAGGCGGCGCTCATCCAGTCGGCGGCGGTCGCCATGCCGTTGAATACCGCCGGCACCCGGCGGCCGGCAACGTAGTACTCACTGACATCGCTGGTGCGGCTCATGACGCCGATGCTGGCGTAGATGGCCAACGTCACGAACAGGAAAACGTGGCCGATGGCGCGCTGCGACAGGCCGAGCTGCTCCGCCATCCCCAGCAGGCCGACGAAGAAGACGAAAGCCACGGTGTACCAGACGTAGTAGCGCCGCAGCCGGCCGGCGAAAGTCGTCGGCCCTTTCATGTCCGCCGCGCCACGGCCCATGCCATCAGTAGCGCACCCGGGCGTAGTAGGACTGCTCCGCCGCCTCGCGCGCCTGGCGCAGGGTGACGATGCCCTTGGCCGCCAGCAGCGGCACCAGTGCGAGGAAAACCTCGGCGGTGACCAGCGCGTCGCCCACCGCGGTATGCCGGCCTACCACCTCCACGCCCAGCAAGTCGGCGATGGCCTCCAGCCGGTGGGACTCCTGGTTGGGGTGGATCACCGCCGACAGCAGCAGGGTGTCCAGCACCGGCTGGTCGAAGCGCAGGCCAGTCGCTGCCTCCTTGAGCTGGAGGAAGCGCATGTCGAAGGCGGCGTTGTGGGCAACCAGCACGGTATCCGCTGCAAAGGCGTGGAACGCCGGCAGCACCGTCGCGATGGCCGGCCGGCCGGCGAGCATGTCGGCGGTGATGCCGTGCACCTTGACCGACTCCGGGTCCAGCGGCCGGCCGGGGTCGATCAGCTGCTCGAAGGCCTCGCCGCGCAGCAGCTTGCCGTTGACGATGCGCACCGCACCGATCTGGATGATCTCATCGCCCTGGGAGGGGTTGAGGCCGGTGGTCTCGGTGTCGAACACCGTGTAGGCCAGCTCAGCCAGCGGCCTGTCGTCCAGCGCGCGCGAGCGCTCGGACCAGCTGAAGAGGTCGAAGTCGTAGTACTCCGGCCGCCCCTCGCCCGCCGGGCAGGCAGGCGCTTCCAGCGCCACCTGGGGCACCGCGGCCGGCAGCGTGATGCGGAAGAAAGCGCGGTGGCGCACCTTCTCCCGCTCCATCCACATCTCGCCATCGTGGCGTTCGATGACGTCGCGCACCGACAACGGGCTGCTCTCGCCGGCGAACTGCATCGCCTCCAGTTCCCAGCTCATCACCGTTTCGGTGCTCATCGCCTGGCCGGACCAGATCATGTCCAGATGCACCAGCCGGCCGTTGGAAAGGAGACGGAAGCGCACCTCGCGCACCTCGAATTCGTCCGACAACCGGTGCGCCAGATAGGTAAGCGCCTGCAGCAGGGAGAAGCTGTCCACCTTCAGCCACAGGTGCTCGTCCACCTCCTCAAGCTTGGTCGGCAGCGACACCACCTGCTCGATGCGGCGCTGCGCGGCGGCGACCAGGTCGGCGCCCAGCATTTCCTCCAGCGGCCAGCGCGCCTTCAGCGAATCGGCAAACTCGGTGGCGGTGCGGTCCAGCAGCTGGCTCATGGCCTGGACTTCGTCGCGGATCACCTTGCGGAAGCGCTCGCGCAACTCCTCCTGCAGGTCGGCGTAGTCCAGCATCTCGGCGGCTGCGCGCACATTGGCCAGCGCAGCCCGGTTGCCTTCGGTGAGCGTGTGCAGCATCTGGTCGCGACGCGACTCGGTTTCGAAATTGCGGGTGATGTTGTCCAGCAGCAGGATGAAGCCGCTGACCTCGCGCCCGCCCGCCACCACCCCGCCCTCGCCGCCAGACAGCACCGGCGCCATCTGCACCCGCAGCAGCTGGCCGCTGCGTGTCGTGGTGACGAAGTGGGTGACCGCCTGTATGCCCCGCAGCAGCCGGTGCCGCACGGTTTCCAGCGCGTGATCGACCAGGGCGCGGTCGAACACCGTGTAGATGGAGCGGCCCAGCCCGAGCAGCTCGCCGCCGCCCGCCGCCGCCGGCGCTTCGGACAGGGCGCGGAACTGCTGCCGCGCATGGCCGTTGTAGAGCAGCACCCGGCCTTCCAGGTTGCAGACGATGACGCTCTGGGTCAGCTCCGACATCAGCGCGGCGAGGCGATTCTTCTCTTCCTCCACCGAGTTCATCGCCGCGCGGATGCGCTCGGCCACGTCGTCTTCCAGGCTACGACGATGCTCCGCCAGCGCATTGATGGTCTCCACCAGGGCCCGCACCTCCGGGCTGCCGGCGACGCCGACCGGCCGCGCGGCGCCGGTGCTCAGCAGTACCCGCGCCTCTTCGGCCAGACGCGCCGGCATGGCGACATAACTGCGGTGGAGCTGCCTCACCGCCGCGATGGCGCACGAGGCGGCAAGGGCGACGAACACGAACATCAGGCCGACGCGCGGGGCCAGCAGCCCGGCGAACGCATCGCGCTCCTCGGCGGAGAGATCCACCCACAGGATGCCGCCAACCGCGGCGAGGGTGAGGAGCAGGAAAAGCGGGACCGCGATGGTGGCCAGGGTCAGCCGGGCGCGGGGGCTCATCGGCAGGCTCACGCCTCCATGCCCAGCAGGCTGCGCACCCGGGCAACCAGCTCACGCGTGGAGAAGGGCTTGGTCATATAGGCGTCCGCGCCCAGCGCCAGCCCCTTCGCCACCTCGGTGTCGCGGCCCTTGGCGGTCAGCATCAGGATGCAGGTGGCCTGGGTCTTCGGGTCGGCCTTGATCTCCTGGCAGACCTCGAAGCCGCTCTTCTTCGGCATCATCACGTCCAGCAGCACCAAGTCGGGCTGCTCGGCGCGGATGCGGCGCACCGCCTCGTCGCCATCATTCGCCACCAGCACGTCGAAGCCTTCGCGCTTCATCAGGAATTCGAGCGAGATGACGATGTTTTGCTCGTCATCCACGATCAGTATTTTCTTCGTCATCCTTCCCCCTCCCCCTGCATTCTATGTGAAGCCCCGCGCCCGCAGGCATCGGCGCCCCTCAGGCCGCCGGCGTAGCCGGCGCGAGCGGCAGCGTGAACGAGAACGTGGCGCCTTCTCCGGGCACCGAGTTCATCCACAGGCGGCCACCGAAGTGTTCGATGATCTGCCGGCTGATCGGCAAGCCGAGGCCGGTACCTTGCGGCCGCGAGCGCTCGTTGCCGCCCTGGCGGAAGCGCTGGAAGATCACCGCCTCCAGCCCCGGTTCGATGCCGGGGCCGTTATCTGCCACATCCACCCGGAAGCCCCCGGCCTCCGTCCGCAGCGTCACCCTGACACGCCCCTCTCCCGGTGTCAGGAACTTCGCGGCGTTGGACAGCAGGTTCAACATCACCTGCAGCAGGCGATCATGATCCGCCAACAGTGACGGTACCGTGTCGGGCAGATCCAGCTCCACCTCGGCCTGCCGCTCACGGAACAGCTGCGCGGTCGTTTCCACCGCCTGCAGCACCAGCTGACGCATATCCACTTCGGAATTGTGCCATTCGGCATGGCCGGATTCGATCTTTGCCAGGTCTAGCACCTGATTGACCAGCCGTGTCAGCCGCTCGGTTTCCGAAACGATGATGCCGAGAAAGCGCCGGCGGTCTTCCAGACCGATGCGGGGATCGTCGTGCAGCATCTCGGAAAAGGCCCTGATCGACGTCAAGGGCGTGCGCAGTTCGTGGGTCACCGAGGACATGAAGTCGTCCTTGAGGCGGTCCAGTTCGGTCAGCCGCTCGTTGGCCGTGCGCAGTTCGGCGGTGGCCGCCTCCAGCTCGCGCGACTTCTCCTCCAGCCGGTGCGAGTAGGCGCGCACCTCGGAGGCCTCGTCCAGGATGTCCATCACCTCCTCCAGCCGCAGCGGCGCCTCCTGCACCACGGTGGACACCATGACCCGCGCCGACGCGCTGCCGATGGCGCCGGCGAGCAGGGTCTCGGCGAAATGCACCAGTTCGGCATCCGCCTCGAGTTCGTCGATATCGCTGACGCCGCGCGCCTGCGCATAGGCATGGAAAGCCTGCTCGGTACGATGGCGGCCGAGGAAGCGCGCCACCAGCGGCACCAGCTCGCGCGCCTCCACCCCGCCGCGCCAGAAGCTGGCTCGCGGTGCCTCGCCCTGGCGCAGCGCATCCACGAACAGCGTCGCCTGGCTGGCCTCTGCGGCGGAGGGTTCGCGCAGCAGCGACACCACGCCGTAGCAGGCGATGTTGGCCAGCAGGCTCCAGAGCAGCGCATGGCTGATGTTGTCCAGCCCGCCGAGGCCGAACAGGGATTCCGGCTTCAGCCAGCCCAGCCCCCACAGGCCGTGTTCGAGAAAGCCGGCATCCAGCCAGCCCGACTTGGCGAAGGACGGCAGCAGCAGGGTGTAGGTCCATACCAGGAAGCCCGCCAGCAAGCCGGCCAGCGCGCCCTCGCGGGTGCCGCCGCGCCAGTACATGCCGCCCAGCATCGCCGGCGCGAACTGCGCCACCGCGGCGAAGCTGATTAGACCGATGCTGACCAGCGCGTAAGCCTCGCCCGCCAGCCGGAAATAGAGATAGCCCAGCATCAGGATGCCGGCGATGGCACCACGCCGTATGCCCAGCAGCAGGCCGGTGAGGTCGCGCTGGGCGCCGGTGCCGAGGTGGCGCCAGCGCAGCAGCACCGGCATCACCAGATCGTTGCAGACCATGGTGGACAGCGCGATGGTTTCGACGATGACCATGCCGGTGGCGGCCGACAGCCCGCCGATGAACACGAACAGCGCCAGCCCCTCGTAACCGTGCGCCAGCGGCAGCGTGAGCACGAAGGTGTCCGGGTCCACCGTACCGCGGCCGAAATGCAGCAGGCCGCCCAGGGTGATGGGGATCACGAACAGGTTGATCGCCAGCAGGTAGGCGGGAAACAGCCAGGTGGCGCGGCGCAGGTGGGCCTCGTTCACGTTCTCCACCACCGCGATCTGGAACTGCCGCGGCAGGAAGAACAGTGCCAGCATCGCCAGCAGCACATGGGCGAACCAGCCGCCGTGGCCGATGGCGCTGCCGCCGTCGAACACCAGCAGCCCGGCCAACTCCGGCTGCGCCGCAGCTCTTTCGTAGAGATCGCCGAAACCGTCGTACAAGCCGTAGGTGACGAACACGCCCACGGCGACGAAGGCCACCAGCTTGATCACCGACTCGAAGGCGATCGCCGCCACCATGCCCTCGTGGCGCTCGGTGGCATCCAGGTGGCGGGTACCGAACAGGATGGTGAATACCGCCAGCGCCAAGGCGATGAAGAAAGCGCCATCCTCCAGCCAGTTGGCCCCGGCGGACGAGCTGAAGAGGCCATCTTGCGAACCCAGCAGCACGGTGTAGCCGCTGGAGATGGCCTTGAGTTGCAGGGCGATGTAGGGCACGACGCCGACCACCGCGATGATGGTCACCAGCCCGCCCAGCAGGTGGCTCTTGCCATAGCGCGAGGCGATGAAGTCGGCAATGGAGGTGATGCGCTGCGTCCGCGCGATGCGGATCATCTTCAACAGCAACAGCCAGGACAGCGTCAGCCCCAGCGTCGGCCCGAGGTAGGTGGGCAGGAACCAGACACCACCGGACGCAGCACGGCCGACGCTGCCGAAATAGGTCCAGGCGGTGCAATACACCGCCATCGACAGCGCATAGGTCCACGGGTTGGCGATCAGCGAGCGGCCACGGTCGGCTCTGCGGTCGCCCAGGTAGGCGATGGCGAACAGGACCAGCAGATAGGCGCAGGAAGCGCCGACGATGACCGCGCCGGAAATCATCGCGGACAGCCCGTCAACGTGCGCCCCGTTCGGCGATCCAGGCCACCAGGGCGATCAGCCCGCCCCAGCAAAGGAAGAGATAGACGTGCAACAAAGGCAGCCCGAACACCCGCAGCGGGCGGTCGAACAGCGACAGCAAGGGATAGTTGAACAGCAGCACGCCGGCAATGAACACGGCGACCAGGCGTTGCCCGGCGAGACCTTTGCGCATCATTCGCCCCGGTGATGATGGCGGTCCGTGATTATAGGTGGTGTCGCCTCCGGCCAATGCCGGAGACGACCCCGAAAAGAAGCGCATCTTGGCGTGCGCCTTCTTTGCTCCCCCTCCCGGCCCGGCTGCATGGCCGGGCTTTCTCCGTAAGACGGTACCGGGGCCGCCGGCCTTGCGCCGGCCGGCCCCGCAGGCCCGGGCTTAACCCGCGCTCTGCTTCAGCTGCTCAAGGATGGCCGGGTTCTCCAGCGTGGAGGTGTCCTGGGTGATGTCCTCGCCCTTGGCCAGCTGGCGCAACAGGCGGCGCATGATCTTGCCGGAGCGGGTCTTGGGCAGGTTCTCGCCGAAGCGGATGTCCTTGGGCTTGGCGATCGGACCGATCTCCTTGCCCACCCAGTTCTGCAGCTCCTTGATCATCGCCTTGGCATCCTCGCCGGTCGGGCGCTGGCCCTTCAGCACGACGAAGGCAACGATGGCTTCACCGGTGACGTCGTCCGGACGGCCGACCACCGCCGCCTCGGCCACCTTCTCGTGGGCGACCAGCGCGGACTCGATCTCCATCGTGCCCATGCGGTGGCCGGAGACGTTCAGCACGTCGTCGATACGGCCGGTGATGGTGAAGTAGCCGGTGTCCTTGTCGCGGATGGCGCCGTCGCCCGCCAGGTAGAGCTTGCCCTTGAAGTCTTCCGGGTAGTAGGACTTCTTGAAGCGGTCCGGATCGCCCCAGATGGTGCGGATCATGGACGGCCACGGGCGCTTCACCACCAGGATGCCGCCCTGGCCGTTCGGCACTTCGGTGCCGGTCTCGTCCACCACCGCAGCCTGGATGCCGGGGAAGGGCAGCGTGCAGGAACCCGGCACCAGCGGCGTCGCGCCCGGCATCGGCGTGATCATGTGGGCGCCGGTCTCGGTCTGCCAGAAGGTATCGACGATGGGGCAGCGACCACCGCCGACATTCTCGTAATACCACTCCCAGGCCGCCGGGTTGATCGGCTCGCCGACCGAACCCAGGATGCGCAGGCTGGAGAGATCGTACTTGGTGGGGTGCAGCGACGGGTTGTTGTCGGCGGCCTTGATCAGGGAGCGGATCGCAGTCGGCGCGGTGTAGAAGATGGTGACCTTCAGGTCCTGGATCATGCGCCAGAAGCGGCCGGCATCCGGGTAGGTCGGCACGCCTTCGAACACCACCTGGGTGGCGCCGCAGGCCAGCGGGCCATAGGCGATATAGCTGTGACCGGTGACCCAGCCGATGTCGGCGGTGCACCAGAAGATGTCGGAGGGCTTGATGTCGAAGGTGTATTGCATCGACAGCACCGCCTGCAGCAGATAGCCGCCGGTGGAGTGCTGCACACCCTTCGGCTTGCCAGTGGAACCGGAGGTGTAGAGCAGGAACAGCGGGTGCTCGGACTCCACCCATTCCGGCTCGGCGGTATCGGCCTTGCCTTCGATCAGGTCGGTGTACCAGATGTCGCGGCCAGCGGTGAAGCCGACTTCGGCGCCGGTGCGCTTCACCACCACCACCTTCTGCACCGACTCGCAGCCGCCCAGCGCCAGCGCCTCGTCGGCGATCGGCTTCAGCGGCAGGCCCTTGCCGCCACGGAACTGGCCGTCGGCGGTGATCACGATGGAGGCCTGGGTATCGTTGATGCGATCGCGCAGCGCCTGGGCGGAGAAGCCGCCGAACACCACCGAGTGGGTAGCGCCGATACGGGCGCAGGCCTGCATGGCGACGATGCCCTCGATGGACATCGGCAGGTAGATGACGACGCGGTCGCCCTTCTTCACGCCCAGATCGCGCAGGCCGTTGGCCAGCTTGCACACGCGGCCCAGCAGTTCCTTGTAGGTGACGCGGGTAACCCGGCCATCGTCGCCCTCGAAGATGATGGCGACCTTGTCGCCCAGCCCGCGTTCGACGTTGCGGTCCAGGCAGTTGTAGGAGGCGTTGATCTTGCCGTCGGCAAACCACTTGAAGAAGGGCGCGTTGCTCTCGTCCAGCACCTGGGTGAACGGCGTGTGCCAGGTCAGCGCTTCGCGGGCACGGCGGGCCCAGAACCCTTCGTAGTCATCCGCCGCTTCCTTGCACAGGGCGCGATACGCGTCCATACCCGGTACCGCAGCATTCTTCACCACTTCTTCCGAGGGGTTGTAGATGCGTACCTGCTGTTCGTTGGACATGCTCACCTCTCCTCAACGTGACTGATGGTCGATTTAGACCGTGTTCTGTCGGCAGCGGAACTCGGCGGTTCCCGTCCGCGACCGGTCGGTTCCGGCTGCACTCCGCACCACCGGGGTGCGGGATGGAGGGCATTGAAGAACAGGTATCTTACACAGGACTTACAGGCCATCGCAGCGGTTTTTCACCCCGCAGCGCACAATGCCAAATGGATTGACGCACCAAAAGCGGGCAAAAAAAGACCGGCCACGGCCGGTCTTCCCGATGCTGGATCGATACGTCGGTCAGGCCTTCCCCGGTTCCTGCCGAAGGAGATAGATGCCGACCAGAAAACCCAAGCCACATAACGCGGCGACGTAATACGCCGGCCCCAGCGGATCTGCCTTAAGCATCAGCGACACCACCATGGGCGTCAGGCCGCCGAAGATGGCGTAGGACAGGTTGTAGGAGAAGGACAGCCCGGAAAAGCGCACCTTGGCCGGGAAAGCCTTCACCATTACATATGGCACTGCACCAATCACGCCCACGCACAAACCGGTGACCGCGTAGAGCGGAAACAGCAGTTCAGGATGGGCGTGGAGGCGGGTGTAGAACAGCCAGGAAACGACCGCCAGCAGCAGGCTGCCGACGATGAAGGTGCGCCCGGCGCCAACCCGGTCGGCAATGGCGCCGGAGGCGGTGCAACCGATGCTCAGCAGCACGATGGCCAGGCTGTTGGCCTGCAGCGCGGTAGCGGCGTCGAAGTGATAGACCGTCTGCAGCACCGTGGGCGTCATCAGGATCACCACCACGATGCCGGCGGACAGCACCCAGGTAAGCAGCATGGAGACCGCCACTGCGGCGCGATGCTCCCGTACCACCGTCTTCAGCGGAATTTCCTCGGCCAGCGCCTCGCGCTGCTTCAGCTCGGCGAATACCGGCGTCTCTTCCAGCCAGCGCCGCAGATACACCGACAGCAGGCCGAACACCCCGCCGGCGATGAAGGGGATACGCCAGGCGTAGGCGGCAACCTCTTCGGCGGTGAATACGGTGTTGATCAGCGTCGCCATCAGCGAACCCAGCAGGATGCCGGCAGTGAGGCCGCTGGTGAGCGTGCCACAGGCGTAACCGACATGCTTGGAAGGCACATGCTCGGCCACGAACACCCAGGCGCCCGGCACTTCGCCGCCGATCGCGGCCCCCTGCACCACCCGCATGAGCAACAGCAGCAGCGGCGCGGCAATGCCGATCTGGGCATAGGTGGGCAACATGCCCATCACCAGCGTGGGCACCGCCATCATGAAGATGCTCAGGGTGAACATCCGCTTGCGGCCCAGCATGTCGCCGAAGTGCGCCAGTACGATGCCGCCCAGCGGACGGGCGAGATAGCCGGCGGCGAAGATGCCGAAGGTCTGCAGTTGCCGCAGCCATTCCGGCATGTCGGGCGGGAAGAAGAGCTTGCCGACGACGGTGGCGAAGAAAACGAAGATGATGAAGTCGTAGAACTCGAGCGCGCCACCCAGAGCGGAGAGGGACAGCGTCTTGTAGTCGCCGCGCGTCAGCGGACGCGCAGGAGCGGAAACATCCTGGGAAAGAGCGGACTGCATGATGGGGCGGAAGGGGCGTGCTTCGTGAGGAAAGCCGGGAAGAATAGCAGAAACGCCAGTCACTTACCGTGGCTTCCCTCCTCCTTCAGGCCAGTCAGCCCCGGCCTTGCGTCTTCGCCGCACACCGCGCCGGAGAAGCCGGAAGCGGAACGCCTTGGCAAGCGCTGGTACACCATGAACTCAGCCGGCCGCCACGCACCCGCACGCCGTCTCAATGCAAGCCCTGGCCGAAGAAGGACAAGGCTTCGACTGGAGCGGCCCCGGGCCCGCTCCCGGTCCGCACCTACGGCGCTCCTCACCGCCGCCTGAGTGCGTATGGCCCATTGCGCCTGGGCACGAGCGCCATCGTTGCGCCCTCCCCGTGCCCCACGTCCGCATGCGCCCCCTATCGTCGGCAAGGGTTTTCCCCTAGGCCGCCGGTGCTAAAATCCCGCGGTTTGCCCCCAGTACGTTCTTTTCGTTCCCATCACCCCGGAGACCTCGCCATGACCGTGATTCGCGAAGAAGACCTCATCCAGTCCGTCGCGGATGCCTTCCAGTACATCAGCTACTACCATCCGCTCGACTACATCAAGGCGCTGGGCGAGGCCTGGGAACGGGAAGAGAGCCCGGCGGCGAAGGACGCCATCGCCCAGATCCTCACCAACTCGCGCATGTGCGCCGAAGGCCACCGCCCCATCTGCCAGGACACCGGCATTGCCGTGGTTTTCCTCAAGGTCGGCATGAACGTGCAGTGGGACGCCAGGATGAGCGTCCAGGAGATGGTCAACGAAGGCGTGCGCCGCGCCTACAACCACCCGGACAACAAGCTGCGCGCCTCGGTGCTGCTCGACCCGGCCGGCGCCCGCAAGAACTCCAAGGACAACACCCCAGCGGTGATCCATTACGAGATCGTCCCCGGCGACCATGTGGAAGTCACCTGTGCGGCCAAGGGCGGCGGCTCGGAGAACAAGTCCAAGATGGCCATGCTGAACCCGTCCGACTCCCTGGTGGACTGGGTGCTGAAGACGGTGCCGACCATGGGTGCCGGCTGGTGCCCGCCTGGCATCCTCGGCATCGGCATCGGCGGCACGCCGGAGAAGGCGATGCTGATGGCCAAGGAATCGCTGATGGCGCCGGTGGACATCCACGAGCTGCGCGAGAAGGCCGCCTCCGGCGCTGCGCTGAGCCGCGTCGAGGAACTGCGCCTGGAGCTGATGGAAAAGGTGAACGCGCTGGGCATAGGCGCCCAGGGCCTGGGCGGCCTCACCACCGTGCTGGACGTCAAGATCCTCGACTACCCGACGCACGCCGCCTCGCTGCCGATCGCGATGATCCCCAACTGCGCCGCCACCCGCCATGTGCACTTCGAGCTGGACGGCTCCGGCCCGGCCAAGCTGGAAACGCCCCGCCTGGAAGACTGGCCGCAGGTTACCTGGACCGCCGACACCAACGTCGCCACCCGAGTGAACCTGGACACGCTGACCAAGGAAGAAGTCGCCGCCTGGAAGCCGGGCCAGATCCTGCTGCTCAACGGCAAGATGCTCACCGGCCGCGACGCCGCCCACAAGCGCATCCAGGACATGCTGGCCAAGGGCGAAGAGCTGCCGGTGGACTTCACCAACCGCGTCATCTACTACGTCGGTCCGGTCGATCCGGTGCGTGACGAAGTCGTCGGCCCGGCCGGCCCCACCACCGCGACCCGGATGGACAAGTTCACCCGCATGATGCTGGAGCAGACCGGCCTCATCTCCATGATCGGCAAGTCCGAGCGCGGCCCGGTCGCCATCGACGCCATCCGCGACAACAAGTCGGCCTACCTGATGGCGGTCGGCGGTTCCGCCTACCTGGTGTCCAAGGCGATCAAGGAAGCCAAGGTGGTCGGCTTCGCCGATCTGGGCATGGAAGCCATCTACGAGTTCACCGTGCAGGACATGCCGGTGACGGTCGCGGTGGATTCCAGCGGCACCAGCGTGCACAACACCGGCCCGAAGGAATGGCAGGCCAAGATCGGCAAGATCCCGGTCGCCGTCGCCTGATCCGGCACCTGTCCGGCCATAGCAAAGCCCGGTGGAGCGATCCACCGGGCTTTTTTCTTGTCCGGCCGGCGCCGCCGCCCTCCCCCGGCGACAGCCAATACCGCCGCCGGAAGGGCGCATTACCTGACATTTTCTTACGGGATACCCGCTTGTATTTACCTGTCGCCATTCATTGACCAGAATGGGAAGTCTTCTCGTCCAGGCCATCGCGAACATCGTGCACTCCGCCCGTCGCACCCGTCTCCTGTACGGGATCTGCATCTTCGCCAACCTCGGCCTGCTGGCCGCCGCCGGGCTGGCGGCCTCCGGTCCGCTGGCGGGCTGGCCCACCAGTGCTCTGCTGGTCTGCCTTCTGCTGGCCTTCTCCGCCTCTACGCTCGGGCTGGTACGGCTCTTCGCCATTCCCAAGGCGGTCAGCACCACGCTCTCCGCCGCCCTGCGCCAGTTCGAACCTTTCGCCCAGCGCAGCGCCCTCGGCCTCAGCCTGGTGGATCTGCACGGCCGGGTGCGCTACATCAACCCGGCGCTCGCCCGGCTGGTGGGCGAGGACAAACCGCAGGACGCGGTGGGCCGCCGTATCAGCGTCTACTACCCGGAAGCCCAGCAACGCCGGCTGGACGAGGAAATGCTCCCCTGCCTGGTGGAGCATGGCCACTGGGAGGGCGAATTCGAATTGCTGTGCGGCGCCCACGCCCGGGTGCCGGTGGAGGAGCAGGCCTTCCTGCTGCGCGACGGCCGGGGCCTGCCCCGGCTCATCGTGTCCATCTACCACGATCTGCGCGAACAGCGCCGTACCGAGCAGCAACTGGGCGACGAGCAGGCCCTGCACGAACAACTCGTAGGCATCCTGCCCGGCATCTACTGCGTGGTCGATGAAAGCGGCCGGCTGCGGCGCTGGAACGCCAACCTGGAGCGCTACACCGCCTGCACCGCCAACGAACTGTCCGGCCAGCTGCTGGCCGACCTGTTCGAGCCGGAGGACGGCGCCGAGATCACCGCCACGCTGAACCGCGCGCTGAGCACCGGCCACGCCGAGGTGGATACCGCCCTCACCCAGCGCGACGGCAGCCGTGTGCCCTTCCAGTTCTCGGCCCACCGCGCGGTACTCGGCGGCCGCATCCACCTGCTCTGCTTCGCCCTGGACACCGCCGAGCGCAGCCGCGCGGATGCCCGCCTGCGGATGCTTGGCGGCGTGTTCGAACACAGCCGGGAAGCCATCCTGGTGACCGACGCCGGCAACCGCATCGTCGCCGTCAACCCCGCCTTCACCACGCTGACCGGCTACCAGCCCGAGGATGTGCTGGGTCACGACCCCGGCCTGCTCTCCTCGGGCACCACGCCGCCCGCGCTCTACCATGGCATGTGGCACGAGCTTCATCGCAAGGGCCACTGGGAAGGCGAGATCTGGGACAGGCGCAAGGACGGCAGCCTGTATCCGAAGTGGCTCAGCATTGACGTGGTGCGTGGCGCCAGCGGCGAGATCTCCCACCACATCGCCTGCTTCCACGACCTCTCCGAGCGCAAGGAGGCCGAGGACCGCATCCGCCACCTCGCCCATCACGACGCCCTCACCGGCCTGCCCAACCGCCGCGCCTTCGTCGCCCGCCTGGCCGAGGCGCTGAGCGCGGCACGCATCCAGGGCCGGCCGCTGACGCTCATGCAGATCGACATCGACCGCTTCAAGCGCATCAACGACATCTGTGGGCCGGCGGTGGGCGATCAGCTGCTGGTCGAGCTGTCGCTGCGGGCGGCGGATTGCGTCCATGGCCGCGGCGCAGTGGCCCGCCTGGGAGGCGATGAGTTCGCGGTGCTGGTCGCCGGCGCCCACCCGGCGGAAGAAGTGGAGGAACTCGCGGACACGCTGCTGCAGCGGCTGCGTGCGCCCTGCCTGGTCGGCGGCGAGGTGTTCGAGCTGACCGCCAGCATCGGCCTCAGCCGCTACCCGGAAGACGGCGATGACGCCGCGGTGCTGCTGCGCCATGCCGAAACCGCGGTGCAGCACGCCAAGGCCCAGGGCCGCAACCGGCTGCAACGCTTCGCGCTCGGGCTGGACGCCACCTCCGCGCTAGCGCTGTTGCAGGAGAACCGTCTGCGCGAGGCGCTGCGCGCCGGCCGGCTGCTGCTGCACTACCAACCCCTGATCGATCTGGACAGCGGCGAGGTGCGCAGGGTGGAAGCGCTGGTGCGCTGGAACGATCCGGTGGAAGGGCTGATTCCGCCCGAACGCTTCATTCCCCTCGCCGAGGAATGCGGGCTGATAGACGCCATCGGCGCCTGGGTGGTGGACGAAGCCTTGCGCCAGCTTGCCGAATGGCATCGCCAGGGGTTGGACTGGCTGAAGATGGCGGTCAACCTGTCCGCCCGCCAGCTGGAATCGCGGGAACTGCCGCAGTCCATCACCGAAGCGCTGGAGCGCCACGGCCTCAGGCCTTCACACCTGGAGTTGGAGATCACCGAATCGGCCGCGCTGCGCGATCCGGAGAACGCGGCGCAGGTGCTGACCCGGCTGAACGGAATGGGCGTGGCGCTGGCGCTGGACGATTTCGGCACCGGCTATTCGTCACTGTCCCATCTAAAGCTGTTGCCAGTGGCCAGCCTGAAGATGGACCGCTCTTTCGTGCGCGGCATCGACTCCGACCCGGAAGATGCCGCCATCTGCGCCGCCACCATCGCCCTCGCCCATGAACTGCGGCTGAACGTGGTGGCCGAGGGCGTGGAGAACGCCGGTCAGCTGGACAAGCTGAAGCGCTTGGGCTGCGACCTCGTCCAGGGCTTCCACTTCAGCCATCCGCTGGAGGCCGACCGCCTGGCCGCCCTGCTGGGCGGCGGGGCGCGGCCGTGGCTGAACGGCGAAGCCGCCGCCAGCTGAGGTCAATCGAGGTTGTAGGAAGGGGACAGGTCCCAGAGGTACTTGCCGGACAGGAACTGCAGGCGGCGCAGGGCCAGGGGCGTCAGGCGGCAGTCTTCGAAGCACTCGATATTGCTATTGAAGCTGCCGATCTCCACACCCAGATTGACCAGTTCTTCCCGATCCGGCTCGAGGGCGTAGATATCGCCCCGGTAAGCCGCAGGAATGCGGCTGTTACCGCCATATTGCGTAGCCATCATCGTCTCTCTCCGTGCCGGTTGTTCGTGCTGCCGGCTCATCATCCATACCTCAGGCGGACGAGGGCGCGAAGTACATCACGCTTTCCTCACCGTAGAAGCACATTGGCCGACAAGCGGCGACTGCACCCCATACGAATAAATTTCGCCCAAAAAGATTCTTTCAGTATCGAATTTCGGTGAAATGACTACTTCATGCGACGTTAAGCAGAGCACCGGACGGCGGCAAACGAGCCGACGGCCGGTCAACTCCTGACATCCTCCAGCGGTGGCGGCAAGCCGGCCAGCAGCGCGGAAATGACGCCGCGCAGCCAGCGGTTGCCAGGGTCATGGTGGTAACGCTCGTGCCAATGCTGCTTGACCGCGTAATCAGGCAATTCGAAGGGCACCGCGAAGATGCGGAAGCGCCCTCGCCCGGCCAGCACCTGCCCCAGCCGCAACGGGATTGTCACCAGCATGTCCGTATGCTCAACGACAAACGACACGCCCAAAAAGTTCGGCACCCGCAAGGCGACCCGGCGGTTGATGCCCTGCCGGGCAAGCTCCTTGTCCACGATCAGGTGGCCGGTGCCGGAGCTGCTGACCACCGCATGCTCCTCGCGCTCGAAGTCCGCCAGCGTCAGCGTTTCGCGGATGCGCGGGTGGTCCATGCTGGCGAGGCAGACATAGTTCTGCCGGAACAGGGACTGCTGGTAGAAGCCCGCCTCCAGCTGCGGCATGAAGCCCAGCGCCAGGTCCGCCTCGCCGGACTCCAGCTGCCGGGCCGTCTCCGCTGACAGATGGGCGATGTCGATGCGCACGCCCGGCGCCGCCTCGCGCAGGTGCGCCCAGAGCGCCGGCAGCAGCACCAGCTGGCTGATGTCCGTCATGCAGATGCGGAAGGTCCGCGCGGCGGTCGCCGGATCGAAGGCATTGCGGTAACCGAAGGCGGCGCCCAGCGCATCGATGGCAGCGCGTACCGGCCGCACCAGTTCCTCGCCCAGTGGCGTCGGCTCCATTCCGGCCGAAGTGCGCACGAACAGCGGATCGCCGAAGTGCTCGCGCAGCTTGCCCAGCGCGATACTGACCGCCGGCTGGCCAAGGCTGAGGTTGTCGGCGGCGCGGCTGACGCTGCGCGTCTTGTAGATCTCGTCGAACACGTTCAACAAACGGATTTCCAGGGTCTGCACCGCCACCTCTATTCGAATTTCGAATGAAATGCATTGGTATCACTGCATGGATCAAATGTCGATGGCCGGCTAAATTGCCTCCAACAACGAAACGCCGCAGCCCTGCCAAGACAGGGGCCAGCGGCCCCGACAAAGGAGGAGCACACATGCTGGAACTCGGCCGCCTGGACGATTTACCGCTGGAGTATCGCGAAGCACTCACCGCCCACAACCTGGTACCGCTGTGGCCCAGCCTGCGGGCGGTACTGCCGCCGGGCAAACCCGGCCCGCGCACCAAACCCACCCACTGGTCCTACGAAACCCTGCGTCCGCTGCTGCTGCGCGCCGGCGAGCTGACCCCCATCGAGAAGGCCGAGCGCCGGGTGCTGGTACTGGCCAATCCCGGCCACGGCCTGGACAAGATGCAGGCCAGCTCCTCGCTCTACCTGGGCATGCAGTTGCTGCTGCCGGGCGAGCTCGCCCCTTCCCATCGCCACACGCCCAACGCGGTGCGCATGATCGTGGAGGGCGAAGGCGCCTACACCACGGTGGATGGCGAGAAGTGCCCGATGAGCCGCGGCGACCTCATCCTCACCCCCACCGGCCTGTGGCACGAACATGGCCATGACGGCAGCGAGCCGGTGGTGTGGCTGGACGTGCTGGACCTGCCGCTGGCCTACTACCTTGAAGCCTCCTACGTGACCGAAGGCCAGCCGCAAACGGTGAAAGGCCTGAACGCGGAGCGCGCCTACCAGCGCGGCGGCGTAGTGCCCTCGCCGGTGTTCGCCCGCAGCGACAAGCGCTACCCGATGCTGCGCTATCCCTGGCAGGAAGTGCGCAGCGCACTGCTCAAGCTCGCCGAGGCGCAACCCGACATCGAGGCGGTGCAGGTGGCCTATGTGAATCCGGAAACCGGCGGCGACTGCGAGAACATCCTCGGCTTCTTCGCGCTGATGCTGCGCCCCGGCGAAACGCTGGCGCTGCCCGCCCGCTCGCCGGCGGCGGTGTTCCACCAGATCGAAGGCGGCAGCCAGGTGGACATCGAAGGCACGCCTTTCACCTTGGCCGAAGCGGACACCTGCTGCGCCCCCGGCTACTCCCGGGTGACGCTGAAGAACCGCAGCACCGACCGCCCCGCCTTCCTGTTCATCGCCGACGAATCGCCCCTGCACAAGAAGCTCGGCTTCTACGAAGTCCGCGCCTGAATCCCCAACGGAGTACGAGATCCCATGTCCCAAACCACCTACCTCTGGACCCCACCCG